>Ga0302131_1000271_pt1 | contig 32258 bp, 30 predicted proteins | sample CB9_20m_MG_FD_203105 | JGI IMG/M metagenome (GOLD analysis project Ga0302131, IMG submission 203105) | Marine microbial communities from Western Arctic Ocean, Canada - CB9_20m | ecosystem: Environmental > Aquatic > Marine > Oceanic | place: Canada: Western Arctic Ocean | collected 2017-09-19
ACCATAAGTGCAACAAAGGCACCGCTACCCGCGGGCACGTCGCCGTGGTCGTTGGAATAGACGAAAGTAGACATCATAGTAGCTAGTAGTAACGTGATAAATCTCATATGCAAAATCCTTTTCTAAGTTTGAAGATATAAAGTAACTCAGCTTAGAGTGCCTTGCTAGATCATTTTTGATAGAAGAACCGAATTTGAGGAAAAAATTGATTAATATCGTATCGATATTGAGCTATGTGCACCAACGCCTACGATGCAATTAAGCTTAAAGAGTATCTTGAGACAAAATGAGCCCCGAGGATAAATCAGAGGCGCAAAAGTTGACGAGACGAATGATGAAGAGTTCCTCTGACATCTAAAAACAAACTTAGGCTATGGCTTCTATCTCTCTCCCCGAGGCGACCCATATCTCTCAAGGTTTTGTGCGACGTCTCCGAAACCGCTCTTTGGCTCCAACAGACACACCTGCATCCGTCTCCGCAGGCTTTCCTATCTCGCAAAGAACGGTGTCATACTGGAATGACAGCATGAGCCCAAGAGCGGCCATTTACGATAAACTCTACCCGGCTGAGACCGGTGATCTAGCCTGCTGTTGGGCTTTGCGCGAAGTTTGGAACGTTTGGGTCCATACAATCCCAGGGCAAGGCACTCGCAGTGTAGATATTCATCGCAGGTTTGAACCAAGAGGGGTCATCCAAGCTTGAAGCATAGACCAGGTAGAGGTCCGGTAACGCTCCCAGCGTTGATACCGCCCTTGACCCACAGCTGGGGCAAAACCCCCGATTGATCTCTCCGCCATTGTCACCATACTTGGTGTAAAACTTGTATTCACCGGACATCTGAAAACCGTCTTTTGGGACAGCGAACGCTGTCGCACAAACACTACCAGTCGCTTGCTGGCAATCTCTGCAGTGGCAGCTGAAACTAAAATCAGGCTCGGAGATAACATTAAAAGTGTAGCGAAACGAGCCGCAAAGACACCCGCCAGATTGTTCACCTTGCATTGAAGACCTCCAATTACATCCAAAAATTGTTAGCTGTTACTGTAACAGGGGTGCCAGCTTTCACAACTCTTATGGTCGTAGTTTCAAATTTTAACTAAAACACTGGTCAGTTCCTTGGTAGATTTCAATTTACCGGTATCGGAGTAACATTGAATGAGCGACTTATCCTAGGCCAAGCCCGCACACATTCAACTTTGTTGCCCGAGATGCTCGATGACTTTGTTGTAAAAGACTGTACCGTTCGAGTTATTGATCTTTTTGTTGACGATCTCAACCTAAAACTTATAACTGCGACACACACATAAAAATATTGGAGTTAAAAAGATACTTGGCAGTATTGCCTTATTGTTCACTTATATAATCGTCCCATTTTCAGTCATCCATTCCATGAAAGGCTGAATATGTTTAGCTAATTCTCCATCAATAAAATTAGCGCCGTTATCTACGTGAACAATTCGGTGTTTTATTTTCCATTCGCCTTCGATTTTTTGCAGGTAACTCTCGTAAGTTCCTGAAATGAATATATAGACTTTCTCTGGTCTACTTAACATGCCAGACAATGTACAACGATGTGCAGCACTATCACCTTTTATACTAACAAGATGATTCGTTTGGACATGGCGAGTGCCGGGTAAAAGGCGAATGTGGGCATCGATAAATTTCTTCAATGCTGGCTTCCCTAAAAACTGTATTCGATTGCCATCAGTCGCTACTTCAAAGACACCATCTTCGCTGTAACATTTGAGCCATTCCACTGCATCATATTCATCGGCAGCGTGCGCGTACCTTGCAAAAACATCTTCTATCGCAAAACGATCTAGCAGCAACCTATCATCACTCATTATCTTCTTCCCTGGTTTGCCCCAAATACATATGAAGAACGTATTCGTTTTTTTTGATCAGTCTGTGGCCGCTAGTGACCCGCCTTCAGCTTTAGTCCGCTCAAGATACACTCGATTGACTAAGGCAGTTATAAAAAAGATCAATACCTTCAAGTTAGCACTGCTGACGACACTCATCAATATTTCAGGTTTTGCGAGCACTAATCGTTGTCTAGTGCTTGAATCAAACGAATAAGTCTAAACTCATTGTAGTTTGCCACTGCAGGTCCCTGAGAGCCGCTGCAAGTATTGCGTCCCGTGCAGGTATCGGGGAAGTTGAGTACGTCAGGTCTGAGGTCTAAAACGTAGCCTTGATTCATGGCGTGGATATATTTTGTTAAAACCACAATGACAATGTCTTTCTGCGGCCACACATAGATTTTCTGCCCATGTAAACCCAAAGCTGCCGTGATGTCGATGGGTGGTTGGCTGCCGCCATAGTAGGTGTCATTGAGTATCCACCACTGAAAACCATACGGTGCTGACGTTGCAAGCATGCTTTGACTAACATAGTCAGACGATACAATTTGTTCACCTTGCCAGTTGCCATTTCGTGCATACAAAAGCCCAAATCGAGCGAAGTCGTCTGGCCGCATATCTAGGCAGCAATAAGTCATTGGATTCGTTGCGGTACTATCAAACCAAAGCCCGACGCTGGTGGTATCAATACCAATAGGCGCAAGAATTTTGTTGACGAGATATTGATGCGCGGTCTGACTGGTTGTTCTTGCCAAGATGGGGGATAGAAGCTGCGTGTTGGCATTCGAATATCTGAATAGGCTGTCAGGGGTACTTTCCAATGGAAAATTAATGGCGTGTAGCGTCTGATCCGCTGCAAAGAACACCTCGGTCCCCGACGCGTACCCTGAGCGCATTTGCAACACTTGTTTTAGGGTGATGTCCGCTTTGTCAGTGTTCTGCCACTCAGTAATGATATCACTGACATTTATGTCTACAGACGCTATCAGCCCCTCGTCTATTGCAACGCCAATGGCCGCGCTGTAAAAGCTTTTTGCGACAGACCAGCTGGTGCCATAGCTGTCCTTGTCGTATCCGTCCGCATAGCGTTCGCCAATAGTGAATCCATTTTTGCTGATCAGCACCGATTGTATCGCTTGGTCGGTGAAGATCAAATTCAGTATGGCATCCACGCTTGCTTGGTCAGTATTCACTGCGTCTGGGCTAACCCGTCTCAAGTCCCAATTCCGGCTAAAATCTAATTCTGTGTCTGCGGTCATACCTTCACCTTGACATGCTGCATCGCAAACATCTGGACGACCATCACCATCCGTGTCGGTGAGTCCACCAAGCGTGATCAGCGGGAACGCATCATTCACGTCTAGTACACCATCACCATCACTGTCGATGCTCGAAACCGGTGTTGGTCCCGTACTATCTCGCGTATCAACCAATCGCTTCGGCGTAGTTCCCACAAACTCATTGTTTGTAACGCCTTGAAACCAGCCAGAGATATCAACCAAAACATCGCTCGGACTCGATGTGTAGAGGCAGACAGCACCATCATCCCCGATCGGCGCCATGACATTGTTAGCAACAATGTCACCCGCTATATAATTGAGGCTGGACGCAAGTGGGCGCGTTACGCCACAGGGATAAACCGTTATGAAGCCAGAACCATCAGGTGTCACCGCAGTGACATTCAGCGCGACGGCGGTGGCGTCATCTGGCACTTGTTGACTTGCACCTAAAACAGACAAGCTAACACCTCGAACAGAAACGCTCAGTTCATTGGCAGGCGTCAATTTGCCTTCTAGACCACCGGTGCCATCGCGTGTGTCCACCAACCTCGTTGGTATTGATCCAGTGAACGCACTACCTGCTAACCAACCCGCCAAGTCCACGACAACATCGGTTAGCACGGGCGAATACACGCAAACAGTTCCGCTCTCACTTACCGGCGCAATCACGCCATTCGCTACAACTTGGTCCGCAGCGTAATTCACGTTAGAAGCCAGAGGACGGTCCCTATCACAAGGATAAACTGTCACGAAACCAGCAGAGATTGGGTTGACTATTGTCACGTTAAGGGCGGCTGTTGTTATATTTGCTGGCACGGTTATGGCCGTACCAGAAGGCAGCGATACATTAAGTTCAGAAACCTGAATAACAAGCGGTGCATCAGGCCCAACGCGGCCTAATGTCACCCCAGTTCCTGTTCGGGTGTCGGCCAATCGACTGGGTGTAATTCCCACAAAGGCATCACCCGCAAACCAACCTGCGACATCTACAATCAAATCCGTTTCTGACATAGAGTAAAAACAGACTTTACCGCCGCTGCCTATTGGGGCGATCACGCCGTTCGGGACGATGCCATTAGCCGTATAGTTGACATTTGATGTTGCGGGTCTTGCAACACCACATGGCCAAACAGTGATAAAACCTGAAGACGAAGGTGTCACTGCAGTCACATTGAGCGCGACTGCTGTAGCATTACTGGGCACGACCATGGCACTGCCGTCGGGGGCGACTACGTCCATACCGAATACGGGCAACTCAGTGATGAGAGACGAGTCTAACTTTATTGCAAAGGAATTTGAGCCGTAGAGAAAAACGATAAAAATAAACACTATTCTTGTTTTCACGTTAGCTTTCCCGCTTTTCATCAATGAGCACGCACACTAAAATTTTCGAGAGAGCTTATCTATGGTAATGCTAACCAGAACAAAGATCCTTCTCTTGAGATTTTTGACTGCAACATTTATCTCACATTTTAAACCAAGGGAACAAAATTTTTCAGATTGAGACATGTCTTAAATCAACGAAACGCCGTCGATAATACACGATGCGCCATCTGTTATTGGTTAATTTTTGCACAGGTAACGTCAAACATATATAGCACCTATTTGTGAAATATGTGTGAAACAGTTGAGGCGTCGAGACTTAGGGGGTGCCGGTAGGCAATGCGCCAGGGGGGCGTCACTGTGCCGGGTGAGTCAGGGTGCCAATACCCCTATATGTCACCCGGAACACTACCTTGGCACACTACAACCCTTTTTTTATATACCCCCTACTTAATTAAGGGAGTATGCGTCAAGTGAGTCAATTGAAAAGGTAAACCATATGGAAATAGAAAAAGTACGCTATTTGTAAATGACGAGAGTCACCCCACGCTCCCCATATGGATTGCGTTTTTTGCCTGACTCATCCGACTCACCTGACTACTTCAATTAAAGCAACGACTTAGGCATTAAGATGGGCGCAGAACAACCTTGGTGTCGCGTACGCATTCGGCAAAGGTGTACCTAAAGATACTGTAATGGCCTATATGTGGGCCAATCTGGCCGGCGCTAACGGCAACGATGTAACTGATTTTAAAGAGCATCTTGAGCAGGAAATGAGCGCCGAGGATAAATCAGAGGCTCAAAAGTTGACTAGACAAATGATGAAGGATTTCCCTGATATCTACTGACAAACTTGGGCTATGGCTTCCGTCTCTCCGGCAATAGTCATCAGTCCATATTTTTCAATTAACTGCTCTCATCTTTGCGCGTAACTGCACTTGTTGATTGGTGGTAGCCATTGGGCGGGACCTTTTGCGCCTGAGCAGTCAAACCACTTATACGCATTGCGGGCAGGTGTCGCTTAGCGAACGCACCTGCATAATGTCAGACTGCCCCGCCCCACGTAAGCGGCAATGTCTCAAAACCTTGTAAGACATTGCCCCTCCTCTTGAATAAGCCAGAACCGTCGCCGAACAAGGCTGAAAGTAGACCCACGTCGTTGTGGATTTTAAGGTCTTCAGCTACTGTAATAATAGAGGCAATCCGATTAACCATGTGGCAGCGCAGTATCATGGACAGAACAGTGTTTAGGATAATAACAATAGCAATGCTTGCCTTAACTCAGACTTTCGATCGAAAAGTCCTTTTAAATTTCCTATCCTCCACTCACCTAACTTTTCTTTTGCAGTATTAGCCCGTAATGTGATGTTGAAGATTGGAAGAATGAGCCGAGATGAGCGCGCAAAAAGAAATTACTGACCTGATGAACCTGTATTGTACGGCGATTGATTCAGGTGATCTGGAAACCTTTGGCAGGCTTTTCGCAAACGCAACGTGGGTAGCAGAAGGGCGAGTGCCTGGCCCCGAATCGATGAACAACATGATTTTGTATGAAGATGGAACGCCACGTACAAAACACGTCATTACGAATCTAACGCTGGATATTGATGAAGCGGCAGGCACGGCCAGTGGCCATTGCTATGTGACGGTTTACCAACAAACACCTGAGTTTCCGCTTCAAGCAATTTTTGTTGGGGAATACTACGATGCGTTTTCTCTCTCGGCACAAGGCTGGGCCTTTACCCGGCGCGAAATTCGTCATTCACTCATTGGCAACATGCGCGCTCATCTTAAAACCCCATCAATAACCATCCCCGGGGCAACGCCTTGATTGATCAAAAGACGGATAAAATGATGCAAAGTGTGCCTCTATGGTGCTGGCTAGACGGTTAAAAGGAAACAGTATGAGGGATGGTACAACTAATATTTAAAGGCGCAAAACACCCTCCCCCTTCCTATATATTAGGCCCACTCCAATGCGTTTCATGCTGGCAAAGCTCGAGCGGTAGTAGCGAAGACGATTCCTATCCTCCTCAGCATCCCTGACAATTGCTTACCGAGTAAATTGCATTTCCTGTAATAACCCGCATTAGGGTGATGTATTTGACTCTGTAAGGTTAGTATCCGACAGACGCATAGGAACTAGTGAGTTATGTCTGGAGGATCTTGATAGAGCTGAATAGCGGGTGGTATCGTTATTCACCGAGAATGCAAAGATTTTATTCAATAAAACAAGAGGCCGAATATGGAATCGATCGCTTTACAATTACTCCTTTACACCGCCTTGAGTGCTGCCTGTTTGATGTTAATACAAGTGGTGCTGATGTTTTCAGTGATCAAGAGTCGCGGCGACCTCAGTATTTTTATAGGCCATGGTGATAACTCGATGCTCGAGCGCAAAATTCGAGCCCATGGCAATTTCATTGAAAACGTCCCAACATTTTTAATTGGCCTCTTACTTCTTGAACTCATGATTGGCAGCGGTCTTTGGGTCTTAGTATTGGGTGCTGTGGTGGTAGCTCGACTGTCGCACGCCATAGCCCTGATGGCGAATTCTGGAGTCACCGCTGGAAGACTGATTGGCACTTTAGGCACGGTAATCCCCACTGTCGTGACCGCGGGCCACCTTATCTTGCTGGCGGTAGGCAAATTCTAGCCCGTGCGGCGGTGCAACTTACCTCGCATCGCAGCCACAGAACCTACTCTTTTTTAAATCCAGCTTTTGATGTATCTGAGACGGTACCCTAAATATTACCAGAGTCGTGGAGATTGTTAGAAAAGGAAAGGCTGCCCAATAGAGCCGCCTCGCCTATTTACGTGATTGATGTAGCCTGCTGTTTAATCGGGCCTTGTCCTTGAAACGTCAGTGCCGTGGCGTTACTTTTTGAACAAGGACAGCTCACTGTCGCACTGAGACTCTACTTGCCAGTGTCAATGTCAGCGACATCAAAGGACATTGTTTTGGCAACAAAGTCGATCGAACCTTCGGCAAAATGCAACTTACCGTCGCTCAGAGTATTGAGGCCATATATTCTAAACTTACTACCTTTTTTAAAATAGATACCTTGGAGCGTCCCGGTTACGACGACTTCACCGTTCTGTGTCCATACGTGACCTGTATATTCACCACGATCCCCTAAGTCTTGCTTGTCTGTAAATTCATAAGACAGGTAGACGCGCCCATACGGACCCGCCTCACCAGAAGCTGATACCTCATAGTTCTTGCCGTCTCGGGTATAGGTCGAATCTATAGTGAAACTCGACTTAAAAAATGATGCAGGATCCAAGGCAAGCTCTGCAGCGGAAACAGACAAAGGGCACAAACAAATTAAAAGTAATGCTGTTAATAATTTAGACATAATTTTTATCCTCATTAAGCTCTATTTTTTTCAAAACGCGATCTATCACTATGATACTGGAATTTAAAACATTATAACGAACAGTGTTCCAAACGATTAATGCGCCCCAAAAGCAAACTATCCAAAGATAGCTATTTTTCGTGTTCAGCTTTTGATGTGCCGATCAAGGTACTAATAATAGCGAAGACGAACCCTAAACCCGCCCTACTTAATCGCCCATAATCTGCGTGTCTGCCTGCCATAGCAAAAAAAACAGAAATATAGACCAGCCGCCATAAAGCCCCGCAAAAAAAAGCGGGTGTAGCGGGCCTTTATACGGGCCCGCAACCCATAATACCGTTTATTGCAACGCCGTCCTTGCAAGTCTTTTCTGAAACTAACCGGTCGTATTTATCCCAGATGCGACCGCCAGATCTTATCTCACCGGAAATTTATCTGGGCGCAGATTCTGGCTGATACTTATAGTGACCAGCGAGAGGAATCATTACATGCGCGTAAGGTGTATTCGCGAACATGACGTATGGCGCACCCGTTCTGAAATCAGTTGGATAATTGACAAGACTCGATGGATCTTTGGGCATCAGCATCAAGTGAGGGCCTGACTCAATCCATTGTCCGGGAGTCGCGTCTGCTTTATTGAGCACGCCGGCTTTAGTGTTGTCCTCACCCATGTCTCCGTGAAGCATCCACATAAAAGAATCGCGCTCCATGACTGGGGTTTTGCCTGCCATATAGCCCATCATCCATTTCATACCCTCACCGTCGTGGCAAGCGGCCATCGCTTCATGCGCAGACGCCCATCCTGTTTCTGGTACGGGACGCGGATTTGCTGACTGACATATCCAGCCGTTGCTGCCTTCGCGAAGCACCGAGCCGTCACTTCCAATAACTGATGCAAAGTCACCGATAAAATCAGGCGCTGCAGTGCTGTACGCTTCAATTTGCCACGCCGCCGAGGTGTGGTCTTCTTTTTCGCCGGCTTCATGGTGGCCAGCCAATGTCACAGATGCATAGAACCCCAGAAGCACGATGGTAAGTTGTCGCAGAGTCATAGTTAAAGCCCCAATAGATAAGTGATGGAATCAAAAGTCCAATCTAGCTGAAGTTAAACTTAGGTTGCAACAAAAATTATTCAGGTTTAGCAATCCCCCCATTCTTAACCTACTGCAAAAGTAGAGGTCAGGCCACCATGGCCAACTTCTGGGTTCCATTACTTTGTTTGTAGTGGCCTAACGATCTTGGCCAACAATCTGTATAGGTTGGATGTCTCTCAAAGACTCTGGTTGATACTTGCCCTGGTTTTCACTATCTCTAAGGGAGATAGTAATTATAGACCACATTTTTTGAAGAACGCTCATGTAGGGTGATTGCTAATGATCACTCAAATTTAAGACACGAGCGCGCCAATTGGTGCGGCTCAATTAAGCCTTGCCTTACTCGGCAGTTTTCTTATCTAGTATCCCTTGTATCATCGCTGGTACTTCATTAGCGCGAGAATGATCGCTGACTCGCACACAGCGATTCTCCATTGTCCCCAAACCTTCGATGGATGTTTTTACTAAATCGCCGTCACGTAAAAATCGCCCTTCCATAACCCCTACGCCCCCGGGAGTCCCTGTAAATATTAAGTCACCGCAGTGCAGGGTTAAAATTTGCGATAAATATGCGACAAGAAATGGTATGTCAAAAATCAAATCCTTGGCGCTGTCTTTCTGTCGCACCTCGCCGTTAACCTCTGTAATCAACATAAGTTGATTGGCATCATCAAGTTCGTCGAGAGACACTAAAACAGGGCCAATTGGACCGTAGGTATCAAATGACTTACCTAAATTGAATTGTGGCGGCGTAGACGTGAATTGGGCAGGACGATCTGAGATATCTTGTCCTATACAAATGCCGGCAACGTAATCTAAGGCTCTTTCAACTGAGACATCTTTAGCAGTCTTACCAATCACAGCCACTAACTCACCTTCAAAATCCACATAATCACTCCGCATTTTCACAGTCCCAGTGGGACCTGTTAGACAGGATGGATATTTTGTAAATACCATGGGCGCCGGGGGGATTTCCATTCCAGCTTCTTCAGCATGATTTCGATAATTTAGGCCTATGGCAAAAGAGTTGCTTGGGCGCGGCACTGGCGGTCCAAGTATTACATCGCTAACGTTACCGGTGGGCGAACTACTCTCAGTGCCAGAAGTTAACACTGCATAAAGTTCTGCTAGCCTTTCGATTTGTCCGAGTGCCAGCATTGGGTCACTAGGTACTGCGCCAGATGATATCTGCTCCACATCATAATAATTTTCACCAACTACTAGCGATGCTCTGTTGTTTATATTCGCGAGTCGAAATCCCATATCTGTAGCTCCTACCTTCCAAAAGGTCTCTAAAAAAGGTTGTAAAAAAACTAAATTCGCAAATCTTATTCACGCCGTTGATTACGTAAATTATCCCACGCTGTGTGTTTACTTATCCCGGTGTAGGATACACATGCAAATAGAGTCTCAATGAAGTTGTTTTATCAATGTGGCGATCATCGCCGGTAATTCTGCCCCAGCGCATGAAGCCGATTTGCAGATACCGTATACCTGACGATCGGGTCTAAGTATTGCAACCGCAACGTTGTTTTCCGCAACCCAATTCATTATCTCTCCGTCAGTCTCCTGCACACTACCACCTGAACCAAAATGTAGCGTGTCTAGCCAGTCATAGTCACTAAGCTCAGCCATGATTGAAAGCGGATCTATTCCGAAACCAATGACAGTGAACTTTTCGGTTAGCAAATCATCGGATCTGATCGGTGATGCAGAGGCGTTTGTGGTGGATGTGACCCAACTCTGGGGCAGGGGTTCACCCACAGGTTTAGTGGGTTTACCTTCGGGATCAGTCATCAGTAAGCCGTTGCCTAATGGCACACCTTCACCAAACTTTAAAAATCTAACCAGCCAAGGAAAAACTCGACCTAACATTAGGTAAGTATCCCGAACAAATGCTTTTGGCCAAAATTTTGTTTGAATAATTGCGCCATGGGCCACCGCAGTCTCAACTGTTTTACGAACATGAACGCGGCGCTCAGTATTATATGTTGTTAAGAGTTTTGGCGAATAATCGCCGTTTAACACACCGCTTAACTTCCAGCTCAGGTTGTATGCATCGCGCATGCCGGCGCACATTCCCTGACCTAAAAACGGCGGCATTTGGTGGGCGGCATCTCCGAGCAGAAATACTCGGTCAAGCTGAAAGTTTTTGGCGATCAAAGCGTGGAAGGTATAAACCTTTGCTCGGATTAACTTACCGTCAGTACTTTTCAGATCGGGTGATAGATGATGCAAATGCCCAGACATAAGGGACCGCACATTATTTTCATCTTCCATGTAAGACACTTCGTCCGACTTGTTAAGCATGAACTCCCAGCGGATGTGATTATTCTCACAGGGGATAAGTGATGCAGGCCTGCTAGGGTCGCAAATCTGAATAGCGGTTCGGTTGAACTGGGCGCCCTCCTCTAGTTCCAAATCACATACCAACCAAGGCTCATCGCAGTCTAAATCTTCCTGCTCCATTTTTAGCATTTTACGCACCGGGCTATTTGCCCCGTCACACGCGAGTAAATACCCAGCGGTGATTCGCTGGCTGTCTGAATTTTTACCAGTCATGGAAGTGACCTGGAGGTCAACCGTTCCCTTGTCTGTGCCATGAGTATCTACGCCGGATACTTTCCAGCCGAGCATGACATCAATATTTGGTAGGTTTTCCAAGGCAGCACGCAGACAGGTTTCCAACCGTGGCTGAGCAAAAAAAAGATTGTTAAACCAGCCATGCTGGCGCTTTACAACGGACAGATCTTGTTGAAAAAGAGTCCAGCCTCGATCATTGACGAATTTAATCATCTTCCCGGGAGCGGCCATATTATGGATTTCTTCGCCTAAACCTAATGCTTGAAAAATGCGCATCACCTCCCCATCAAAGTGCACAGCCCGAGGAATGTCATAAACGGTCAGGGCTGGCTCGACCACCAGCACACGGTGCCCTTTGGCACCTAATAGATTTGCAGCAACGGCACCTGTCGGCCCGTACCCAGCGATCACCACATCATAATTGGACATTCCAGCACTCTCTAATCAGTGTTGCCTTATTCTGGATCAATTCTAGACACTTGACTAGACTTTAGTTGCAAGATTTGAGACATTAACAAACAGTCAAAATCACTGGAGTGAGAAATGAGTTCTATTATCAAAGTAGACGATGTGGCGTTCCCAACATTGCAGGTGCCCGATCTAGATGAACAAGAAGAATTTTTGTTGGATTTTGGCATGGCCCGTATTGAGCGCACCGAGGATACTCTCTATATGGCTGGGGATGGCCCACAGCCATTTATCCATGTATCTAAACTGGGCGAAAAGAAATTTCTCGGCAATACCTTTTATGCCAGTTCCATGCAGGACCTTGAGTCTCTGGCGAACTCAGATGAGTTCAGTGATATAGAGGAAATGGCCTCACCCGGCGGTGGCTTCAGAACTTGTGGCTTTGATCCTGATGGCATCGGCGTAGATGTGGTTTTTGGTATCAAGCCGCGAAAAATAGAAGCCGATCTAGACGCAATAGAATTTAACGTTGGCGGTATTGAGCGAGAAAACTTCCGGCGTATAAATCAGACAAAGCGGTTTGCCAAGGGTGCATTCCCACGAATCAAACGTTATGCACATTGTGGTCTGAATTCTACAGATCTAGAAAAGAGTCTTGATTGGTACCATCGTCATTTAGGGATCATTGCCAGTGATTTGCTAAAACCCGGTGGCGAGGCCGGGCCACTGTTAGGCATTTTCTCTCGATGTGATCGTGGCGAGAAACCTGCAGACCACCACAGTATTTTCTTTCTGCCTGCGCAAAGCCAATCAAACGGCAAACCGGGTCTTAACCACGTGTCCTTTGAAATGGTTAATGTTGACGATGTCTTTATGGGTCACGAAATTTTAGCAAAGAAAGGTTATGAGCTGGAATGGGGTATTGGCAGGCATTATCAGGGCAGTCAAATATTTGATTACTGGCGGTCCCCTTTTGGTCAAATCCATGAACACCAAACAGATGGCGACGTTTTTGATAATACCTTCCCGCCCCAAATAGTGGACGTTATGTTGGACGGAGATCCAAACAACCCCGAAATGGGCCCTTCACAATGGGGTCCGGCCATCAACATGGAAACATTTGGCGATGAACGAGGGCTTTAATGTAAGCAAACTACCAACAGAAAATGGTAGTACGTCAGTCAAAGGTGCTCTGATTGAAGCCGCCTGTGAAATGTTAGCTGAGTCAGGGCCAAAGAGCATGAGCCTACGTAAAGTCGCAGCAAGAGCAGAGGTTAATCACGGGCAAGTCCACCACTATTTCGGCGGTAAGCAAGGGTTAATAGAAGCGGCTATGGCGCAAATGTCGGAGGAGCACTATGAGAATGCTCGGCTGCGCTCTGGAGGAGATCCACTGCCCTCGCCTCTCACTCTTGGTAAAGATGCGCAGTATCTCCAGTCTATTGTTCGTTTGGTGATGGACGGCGACATCGATACGGCTATCCAAGAGATGCAGACCTCAAACTCTGTGCCTATGGAGGCGCGCCGCTATGTCACACGTAATTTCCCAGACGGCGATGTGCCAATAGACACAAAAGCCCGTTTTGCGTTATCGGTTGCTATTGAACTGGGCTGGGCGGCTCTGGAGCCATACATATTGCACCTAGCTGATGTGAGTGAAAGCGAACAACAGTTAGTGCGAAAACGCGCGCAGGCGCTGGCGCGAGATTTTATGCTCGGCGAAATTGATAAGAAGAGCTAAGGGGCAGAACAAATGGACTTAGGTATTCAGGGAAAAAACGCGATTGTATGCGCATCGAGTAGAGGTTTAGGTCGGGCATGCGCCATAGCTCTTGCTCGCGAAGGCGTGAATGTCACCATTAACGGACGCAATGAAGAAGCGCTTAAAGAAGTTGTAGGTAGCTGTTCAAAATTTGGCGTAAATGTTCAGAGTGTGATGGGCGACATAACCAAGGAAAGCACCAGGGACAGTTTGTTGGGTGCCTGCCCTGCACCCGACATATTGATTACCAATAACGCAGGACCCCCACCGGGTAAAATTGCCGATTGGGATTATCAAGCTTGGATCGGTGCTTTAGAAGCCAACATGATTACCCACATGTTGATGATTCGCGCGGTACTCGAAGGTATGGTTGAACGTAAATTCGGACGCATTGTAAATATCACTTCCGCTATGGTTAAAACACCCAAAGCACCTATGGGGCTGTCCACTGGCGCTCGCGCAGGGTTGACCTCTGTGAGCAAGGCACTTTCAGTGGAAGTAGCCCATGCCAATGTAACCATCAACAATATGCTACCAGAACGGATCAATACTGATCGACAAAAGTTTATGGCGGAAATGCAGTCCGAATTACAGGGCATATCTGTCGAGGAAGCATACGCACAGATAGCAGGAACCATTGCCGCTGGACGATTGGGTTTACCAGAAGAGTTTGGCGACGCGTGTGCATTCTTATGCAGTGCTCAAGCGGGTTTTATCTCAGGGCAAAATCTACAGCTTGATGGTGGTAGCTATGAAGGATTGATTTAGCCAAAGACTTAAAATTTGGCAAGCAGGAACGTTCTGTAAAGCGCGGGGGATAATCAAATGTTGTATCTATTTAGCTGCGTTGTGATGCTGGCGGCATGTCTTTTTTATGAGCGCTCTCAGCGAAAAACTTTTCCTGTTAAAGCAGGCCTAAATGCAGAACTTATGCTTCCTCACGAGGACATATGGATTCTTTACAACAACCAATTTTCTCTGTGCTCCAAAAAGCTTAGGGTGTGTTTGGCTGAATACGATGTTACCTATACCAGTAAGCACGTTGATTTTATCGAAACAGGAAGCTACGAAAACATCAGTCGCGGATTTCTTAAGATCAACCCTGCCGCTACTGTGCCAGCACTCTTGCATAATGGTAACCCCATCTACGAATCCCATGCACAACTAAAATATATAGCCGAACAAGTTGATAAACAAAATTTATTAGTTCCTGCGGATGACTCTCAGCTCCTAATAATGAATCGATGGATTCTTAAAAGCTCGTTGTTAGGCGACGACCCTATCAACAATGCAACGCAAACAGCGGCAAACGCTGTGCCGGGACTCACTACTCCAATTTTTGCTGCAATGATAAAACACGTTCCCACCCATGGAATATTGAAGGGTTTGTTGTTTCTCCGAATGAAGATCCGACCAGTATTTTTCTTAGCAATGCGCTTGCTAGGAATAAATAGGACCCTTCGCCTCAAGCCATTGCAGAATATGATCTATAAATCTTGGGCTGCGATGTCTGACCACCTCGAAGAATTGGAAGGCCGGTTATCTAGCAGCGGTGGCCCTTGGATTTATGGGCATCAATTTACCCTTGCAGATGTTGGCATGATGGTGATCTTCGATCGACTTAACGAAGGCGATTGGGTAGCTATTTTTACACCTAGCCGCGTAGCTGTAAATGCGTACTGGGAGGCCCTGCAGAGTCGCGAAAGCTATATCAAGGGCCGCCAAAATCAAAATCATCCTTTGGTTTTAACGGCTACAGAAAAAATAAAGAATCTATAAAAGGAAGGTCAATGGCCACTCTGATATCTAGCAAAGCGATATACCGCGTAATAACAGTAATAGCAGCCTGTTCTCTGTCTTTTGTGACTCAGGGAGCAGACAGGCCGAATGTTCTTATACTTATTGCTGATGATTTGGGGTGGAACGACGTTGGTTATCATGGCAGCGAAATATCTACTCCAAACATAGACCAGATAGCTCAGGCTGGTATCGAACTGGACCGTTTTTACACTCAACCAAGTTGCAGTCCAACCCGAGCGGCTCTTATGACCGGTAAGTCGCCAGCGTCCTTAGGCGTAATAAGGCCTATTAGTAAGAATTCAAATGTTAGCTTGCCTCTGGAAGAGAAGCTCATGCCGGAGTATTTAGCGGACCTTGGTTATCAGAGTTTCTTAGTTGGGAAATGGCATTTAGGTAAAAGTACTCGTGCTGAACTACCTAATGCTCGTGGGTTTGAACACGCCTATGGCTCTTTAACTGGTGGCATAGGTTATTGGAGTAAGGTTCATGGCGGTGGTTATGACTGGCACCGTAACGGCAAAGTGCTGCGACAAGAAGGCTACGCTACCCATCTATTAGTTAATGAAGTGAATACTCTTCTTGAGAACAGAGATAAAAGCAGGCCCAACTTTATGTATGTGGCTTTTCAGGCGCCCCACTTGCCAAATGAAGCTCCCGTAAAAACCATATCTAAATACGATTCTCTGCAAGGCAATAGATCAATACATGCCGCTATGGTAGATGAGTTAGATCAAGCAATAGGCAAAATTCTGCAAAAATATAAAGAGTTAGGAATACTGGAAAACACCATTATCTTGTTTATGAGTGATAACGGAGGACTTGTTGCGCCGAATAAGGACCCAGCACTGCAATCTAAAATGCAGAGTAACGCGCTTACCTTGGAAAGAATTTTTGGGCGCCCTATTCCTGTACCGGGGTTGGAGTTTCTTGTCAGCGCATTTTTAGATGGCGCGAGTGATAACAGCCCACTCCCGGGCGGTAAGACCCTAATAAGAGAAGGCGGTGTCCGCGTTCCTGCAGCTATTTGGTTTGCGGGCCAGTTAGAAGCGGATCGGTACACTGCGCCATTTACCGTATCGGATGTGCTACCCACTATTTTGGAAGGCGTTGGTGCAGTAGATAGTATTCCCAATAACCTTCGAGGCCGCAGCCAATGGCAGGGATTACTGGGAGGCGTTGCGGAAGCACCAGACTATGTTATCTCAGGTTTTATTGATGGGTTTAGTATTTATCATTGGCCTTGGAAATTGATAAACAGTGAAAAACTAGAGCTTTTTCATATTATAAATGACCCCCTTGAAAAACATAATCTTGCCACCGAACACACTGAAATCGTCGCAGACCTGCAGTTAAGGTTAGCCAACTGGGGGTATAGACCAGACCAAGGAATTCCATGGCTGGACGTAATATTCGACCCGGACACGTTTGGCGGCGAAGAAAATCGTGCGCCGTGGGTGGAATCTATCAAAGAGTGACGCTGGATCAATTATCCGCTTCATTTACCAAGAGTATAAAAACGACATGGCTAGGCCTGCATTTACGCAAAACCTAGTGTCTGACGCCTTTGCGGCTATCACTCCACTGCGTGTCGCTCTGCCACCCGGAGTCAGCTCGCCATACAGAACACATTAGAAGGCACCCTGTACCCGTTCATTTCTGAATGGGTGCAAGGTTAGGAAATCAGCTATTCATCTATTAGCGACAGCGAACCCAACGAACGTTCGAACTGGATTAATTACGCTGGCGTTGAATCGTAAAGACCGTACTGCCAACTTAACTGCTCATCAGCGATAATATCCAAATAACTAATCCAAATATGTACAAAAGATACAGATTCCCACCTGAAATCATCCAGTATGCCGTTTGACTGTATTTTCGGTTCAACCTCAGTCAGCGAGATATAGAGGATTTACTCGCTCAACGTGAAATTAGGGTTACACACGAATCAATTAGGTTGTGGTGCAACAAGTTTGGATCCAAATATGCGGCTAGATTGCGTAAAAAAAATCAAGGATATGTCGATACTTTTTTCATTGATGAGGTATTCATTAAGATTGATGGCAAACAACGTTATCTCTGGAGAGCAGTAGATCAGGATGGTGAAGTCGGTGATGTATACCTTCAAAACAGGCGAGATGCTAAGGCCGCAAAGCGATTCTTCGGTAGACTGCTAAAGAAACACAAAGGAAATCCGCGGGGAATCGTGACGGATAAATTAAGAAGTTACGGCGTGGCACATCGCGAATTGATGCCAGAGACATTTCACAACATGGAGAAGTACGCTAACAATAGAGCTGAGTTGTCGCATCAACCAACCAGGTCGAGGGAACGCGTTATGCGGAAATTCAAATCAATGAAGCAAGCTCAGCGGTTCTTGAATATTCATGCTGCTGTATACAATTTGTTCAATCTAGGCCGACATTTAGTTTCAGCGGAAACATATCGATACTTCAGATTGCGACCCTTTGCGTCCTGGAAAAATGCAGCGATGATATAACAACCAAATTGACTGAAACTGCTGACTTGGGAAAGTTAATTTGGCGATACCCTGGTTAGTTCTCTAAGTTTTCTCAGTTATGGGAACTCATATCTCCGCCAATACTCTCAGCTATCACACCGCTATAGAGGCTTATATCAATCTCACTTTTGGTCTTGTTTTAACTTGATACCTTCTATCACCTTGTAAGCAAATGCTCTTTGAGATTCATGTTGGTCCTGTAATGTTTTTATGGTTGGGGTGGCAGAAGGTGGCACACCGGGGTGTAGCTCTCCCACGCGAACGTAATCGCCGCCATCCATGGCAAGGCGAGCGTTAGCGATAGAACCGCTGGTATCACCAGGCTTGCCTGATCCGTAATATCCATACCCTTCCACCATGCTAGACGTGCCGGTGGCTTGCAAGCCGCAGCGCCACAAGAATTTTTCACTGGCATTAGCGAGGATGTCTGGGTCGATTGTTAGCTGAAACGATTCCTGTTGCCGAATAAATGGCCGTATAATCGAATTGGTAATAATGTAACGAAGATCATCTGATTGATTTACGGCACCGCCGTGCAATGTTCGACCGTCCATCAACATAATGGTGCCTGCCGGGGCTTCTAAATTTACAGGCGGCGGCAACTCTCCGAATTTACCCCTACCTTTAATGTAGTGCTTGTGAGAGGCAGGTATGATTAAGGTGCCGCCGTTCACCTCGTCAACGTCTTGCAGTATGTAGACCGTATTGACCAAAACGGGTGCATCTAGAAACGTATATGTTCCCACGAGCCCCTGGTCTTGATGTAAACCCTGCGGGTGACATCCCGGAAACGAAATGTTCGCAAGATTGCTAAGGTGTTGCCAGCCCGAACCCAGTGTTTCGTCTAACAGTTTTTCGATGAGTTTGCCTGCCTGAATAGCATCGGTTTCATGCGTCATACAGCGAATAAAAACATCGCCTTTGTTTACCAACGACCATAGGTTTTGCTGTGCATTGGATAAATAAGCAATGCCTAGATCCCGTTCGGCTTGTGCTTGATCCACCACACGGTGGTAGATCAACTGGTTCTGCTCAGCGGACAAGGCTTCTTCAATCAAGCAATAGCCCCACTCGTGAAGATCGCTACGCAATTGCGCGATGTCTTTAGTCGGTTGGGGCAATGAGATGTCTTTCCAATAGGGGTGCTTTCGCGCGACAGTGGTGTCGTAGTAACGTCCTTCGCCCCAAGCGAGTGGTTCACCTGATTTGGGTGCTGCCATCCACGGATTGGCTTCCAAGAGAGAACGATAAGGTTCTCGTGAGCGAATGAAATCTCGGTAGGGAGTTGCTGCGTTTTCAGATCCTGCGGTGATCGCTTTTTCTGAAAACTCAACGGGTATTGATGACATCAGGTTGCTCCGGTGGTTAATTGGTTAAGTCGAAAAAATACCTTTTTAGCGACAGTAAAAAAACCGCGAACTCATAGTGAGGATAGTAATTTTAAAGCGCATTGACTCCGAATTTCAAAAGTACCCTAATTGGGGGTTTTTAGCATTTAAAAGTTTGAATGACAGTCTTTCGGTAGAGGTTGGTCGATGTCTTGATAGCTAATGATCTAAAGTCTTACAGACGGTCGGGGTGATCACTCAGGATATTTAAATGTCGGACAGAGGTGATTTGACTGTTTGTCCAGGCATAATTTAGGATTAGATAGCTGTCGCTGGTTTAGTCGGTGGTGGTTGCGCTTCGATGTGATCGAGGATCTTTTGGATTATGGCTGACTTGGTTAATCAAATCGCGTTTGGTTTACTGGTTTGGTACGCTGCAACTAGCGAAAGCCAAGCGGTAACAGAAAAATAAACTCGAATAATTACATATAAAATTATTGTACTTGTGGGTTTGCAATCTCGTTCATAGGTTGCAAACTCTTTTACACATACGAGTAGTATTCATGACTGAAACCAAAACAAATATGCAACGCCAATCCTTTTTCCTACTGCAGCAGTGTGAAAATGACATGCTTCTTAGCTTAAAAAGCAACGAACCTTCGTGCTTTCATTTAGCAAGCGGTGGAAGTAGAACTCGTGCAAAATTATGTGTCGAAGCCGGTTTAGCACTTCAGCTACCAGCAAAAACAATTGTTGCTTTGGCCAGTACCATAGAATTACTTCATAATGCCTCACTAGTTCATGATGATTTACAAGACGCTGATACCACTCGACGTGGACGACAATCAGTGTGGAAAAAGTATGGCAAGTCTCATGCTGTTTGTGCAGGCGATATGATGATATCTGCCGCATTTGGCTCGTTGGCTAATGTGGAAACATTTAGTTCGTTACCTGCTTTACTGACTCATACTCAAAAGGCAATTTCTCTCACAATAAAGGGGCAGTCCAGAGACCTTGATGCCCGCACAACAATAACTGAACACGAATACGAAGATATAGCAGCAATGAAATCGGGTCCATTGATCCAACTAACCTTAACACTTCCACTCATCGCTGCTGGATATAATGAACATATTAAAACGGTCAACAATGCACTCAACAAGTTCTCAATCGCCTATCAGATACTCGACGATTTAGATGACTGGCAACAAGACCAACAAAGTAAACTACTTAATTTAGTTGTTCTATTACAAACTCGGTATACCTTGGATGAATCTATGACTATTGCGCGAAATCGGGTTCATTATTTGCTGAATCGTTGTCAAAAAGAACTTAGCGTACTGCCCTTTAATTGCGCAGCATCTGTGATTTCAGCCACTCACAACTTACTTGAAAAAGCTAAGGTATGATCTAAATGAATAAAGCCATTGTTATCGGAGCTGGTTTTGGCGGAATAGCTTCTGCGCTTCGCTTAAGAGCTAAAGGTTATGACGTTGTGATTATTGACCAACGTGAAAAACTCGGAGGACGAGCTCAACAATTTAACAAAGAAGGCTATATTTTTGATGCCGGCCCAACTGTCGTCACGGCACCTTTTTTGTTTGAAGAGCTATTTTCACTTTTTGATAAACAGATGAGGGATTACATAGAACTGGTTCCAGTCGAACCTTGGTATCGATTTGTTTATCCCGACGGTAGCCATTTTGACTACGGCGGCACGATCGAAGAAACATTGGCTCGCATAGCTGAAATTGAACCTGAAGATCAAGCAGGATACCGCTCACTACTTGCACAATCAGAAGCAATATTTGATGTAGGATTTACGCAGTTATCAGATAAGCCCTTTCATAAATTATCGACTATGCTTGCCCAAGTCCCTGCACTCATTCGACTCAAATGTTACCGTACAGTTTGGCAAATGGTTTGTGCACATTTAAAAAGTGACAAGTTGCGTCAAGCCTTTTCAATACAACCCTTGTTAGTGGGCGGTAACCCTTTTGCCACAACCAGCATTTATAGCCTTATCCACTATTTGGAACGCAAGTGGGGGGTTCACTTTGCGATGGGAGGCACAGGTGCACTAGTCGAAGGGTTGGCTGAGCTGATGAGACAGCAGGGTATAAAAATACAGCTCGACACCAAGGTGACTGATTTAATTATCCATGATAATCGTATTACTGAAGTAAGCACTAATAAGGGTTCTTTTTCATGCGACAAACTGGTGTCTAACATAGATCCCAAGTTTCTGTATCGGCATCTTATACCCAGTAATAATCAAACGATTAGCGCCAAAATAAAAACTAAACATGCTAAATCATCGATGGGTCTTTTTGTTTTGTATTTTGGTACCACAAAACAATATCCTGATGTAGTGCATCACACAATTTGGCTAGGAAAACGTTACAAAGCACTGCTGAGTGATATTTTTGATAAAAAAGTACTGGCTGATGACTTTTCATTATATCTGCATCGACCTACTGCCACTGATCCCAGTATGGCACCCGAAGGATGTGATTCTTTTTACGTGTTAGCACCGGTTCCCAATAACTTATCAGGAGTAGATTGGGCGGCCCAAGAAGAAGACTATGGAGACAGGATCATTCAAGCCTTGGAACAAACGATTATGCCCGAACTTTCTTCGCACATAGTGCATCGTTTTGCGAAGACACCGAATGACTTCGAACAAGACTATAGCAGTGTTGATGGGAGCGGATTTTCGATTGCACCTACGTTTCAACAATCGGCTTGGTTTCGCTTCCACAATAAAGCTGAAGGCCCAGAGAATTTGTATTTGTGCGGTGCAGGAACACATCCGGGTGCAGGCTTGCCCGGGGTATTGTCTTCAGCTAAGGTTATTGACCAACTTATTCCTAAAATTCAAAGCTAACGATGAAAGACGACCCGACAGAGTTGCTAAAAAAGCATGGTAAAACATTTAATTTTGCACGCCTTTTCTTAGGTAAGAAAACAGGTATTGCCGCAGCGCGTTTGTATCGATTCTGTCGAATAGTTGACGATATAGCGGATGAAAGTCCAGATCCTGACATGGCCAAGGTCAAGCTAGATGAACTCAAGCAGTCTATTGCACACAAATCGGCTTCTCATCCTGTATTGGAAGACTTTCTTAGGTTATGTGAAGAATACCAGATTGACAGACACCACGGCATCACGTTGATTGACGGTGTCAGTCAGGATCTCAATGTTGTCGCTTTACCCTCCCTCGATACATTGATTCAATATAGTTTCCGGGTGGCAGGGGTTGTCGGCTTAATGATGGCACCGATATTAGGTGCCAAGAAAGTGGGCTGTGCCTTTGCTATTGATCTGGGTATTGGTATGCAACTCACCAATATCGCCAGAGATGTGCTTGAAGACGCACAGATGGGGCGTCGTTACCTTCCTGAAGAGTGGGTTGGTTCACTATCAGCGTCACACATTTTGTTGACAAATGATGAACACAGAGTACAGATACAAAATGCGATAAAAAATGTGTTAAACCTCGCTGAAAAATATTACCAAAGTGGATTAGCAGGACTCTACTACCTTCCGCCTCGCAACAGGCAAGCAATTGCGGTAGCCGCTTATGTTTACAGAGATATTGGAAGAAAACTATTGAACAATGACTGTGGCTACTGGCAAGGAAGAATGGTGGTGTCAAAGCCTCGAAAAGTTTTTTTGGCCAGTCAGGCACTTTGGCATTTAAAAACAGCAACGATTGCCGCGCAACAAACTGAACATCAAAACAAGTTACACGTTCATCTACAATCTGAACTTAACAACGAATGACAGCTCCAGTGGCTTATGACTATGATTTAATCATCATTGGAGCAGGTGCTGCTGGATTATCGTTGTTACTGGCTCTTGACGACGCGGGATATAAAAAAAAGGTCAAGTTGATTGAACGTAATGCTGGACCACAAAGTGACCGAATTTGGAGTTTTTGGAATAACGATTCTGTCCCAGCTTATCTCAAAAAAATTATTAGCCGTGAATGGCAAACATGGGCGATTTCATCAGGTGATTGCCATTATTCAATGACTCATTCGTATCATCGATACTGCTCAATTAGATCAGAATCAATGATGCAGTTAGCCCTCGATCGCATACAAGCCAATACTCACTTCGATATTGAATTTGATTGTGACGTTATATCAGTTGAATCGGGTAGTGACCATGCATTGGTTATAACCCAAGACAAGCAGTTAGTTGCCCAAGGGGTTGTTGACACTCGCCCTCCCCCTTTAAAAACCCAACATAATGGATTACTTCAAAGCTTCTACGGTGAAGAAATAATCACTAAAGCAGATGTGTTTGATCCCTCTAGCGTCAAACTAATGCAGCAATTAGCAAGCTCAGAATTAGGCATAGAATTCATATATATTTTACCTTTCAGTAAAAATCACGCACTCATAGAGTTTACCTGTTTCAGTCCAGCCGCTGTCGATCGCACAATTTTACAAGCTCGCCTCAAGAGCATAATTCACGAAATAGTTGGCCAAAATGAATATAAAGTTGAACGCAAGGAGTGCGCTGTATTGCCAATGTATTGTATTAATGAAAACCACGATAACAAAATTAAGTACATGATATATGGTGGAATAGCGGGTGGCGCAATGCGAGCCTCAACTGGATACAGTTTTGTTGCATGCCAAAGATGGGCTACCCAATGTGCTACTGAGTTAAAGTCTAAACAGTCATTGTCGTCATTTCCTCCTATTGCCACAATTTACCAAAAGATGGATGTGATCATGTTAGCCGTGTTAAGGAATAACTTAGATATTGGAGTGACTTTGTTTATTCAAATGTTTAAAAACGTTAAACCCGCAAGATTTGCTCGGTTTATGTCCGAAAAAGCGACTGTCTTGGATTTTATTTGTGTTGTTTGGGCAATGCCAAAACGGCCTTTTGTACGCGCTTTATTCGCCCGAAAAAAGCTGAGTGAAAATGATAAGTAATACCGGTGAGTAAATTACGTTACACCCAGTTTTATATAATCGTTTGCAGCTTCGCGATCCTTGCCACGCTGACCAATCAGAACATGAGTTCGGACACTTTAATTATTTTATTAGCGCTTGGAGTCACTCTTTTAGGATTACCACATGGAGCTCTAGACTTCGCCTTGGCTAAATCTTTAAAATTGATCACTTGTGTCCCATCGGCTATTCGCTTTGTTACTGTCTATTTAGCAATAGCGGCTTTATCTATCACCTTTTGGATTTGGGAGCCTGATATAGCGTTAGTGTTATTTTTGTGTGTATCAATATTTCACTTTTCCGCCGATTGGCGAAAAACTATGCCGCTATTCGCCCGTTTAAGCCTGGCTGGCGCGTTGCTCTGCGGCCCTTCCATTTTTTACGCAGTTACTGTCTCGGAGCTTTACACTGCCTTATTATTAACAACTGAAGCAGCTAATTGGGTCATTCAATGTATGCAAATAACGTTTTATATTGGGATATCAGGTTTTTTATGCTTTGTATTTCGATTGTTGGTGAGCAGAAAAGTCCCAAATGTATGGCAAAATACTGAATGGCTCATGCTTTTGTTAAGTAGTATTGTTTTGAACCCATTACTACATTTTGGCCTCTATTTTTGTTTGCTACATTCACCCAAACACCTTGTGGATGTGGGGCTGAAATTAAACGTGAGCATAAAGAGTGCAATCGCTATTAGCATGCCATTTGTGATTTTAACCATTGTTTTAGCTGCGGGATTTTACCCGTTGTATGCAACTAGCGAGTTAAATGTTGATTTGCTTCGTTGGATATTTATTGGACTATTTGGTTTAACCATGTCGCATATGCTACTGATCCATTTCTGGCATGACTCAAACTGAAACCATTTGCTGAGAAATTTTGCGCCGTGTATGATCAAATACTTTAGAAAACCACTTTGCAAAGATATTAGGATTGTTGAAAAGCTGTTGTAAAATGTCCTGCTCCTTCCACCAACACACCTCCATTACCTCATCTGTGTTTTGCTGCCAGCTAAGGCTGTTCACTTCAGCTACTAATATTTTATCCAACTCATGTTCAATCATATTATTATCGAGCTGATGCCTATATTGGATCTGACCGATATTCGACATATTTAAAGACTCATTAATACCCAGTTCTTCTGAAACACGACGCTTTGCGGCATCATTTATATTTTCATAAGGTAATGGATGTGAACAGCAAGTGTTAGCCCAAAGCCCTCCACTGTGGTACTTGTGAAGAGCGCGACGTTGTAGTAAATATTCTACGCGATTATTTTTGCGGCGAATTATCATCAACGAAAACGCTAGATGCAAATCTCCACGCCTATGAGCTATCATTTTTTCGGCGTAGCCGGTAATTTTGCCATTGTTGTCAACCAGGGCAACAAGTATTTCAGGATCTTTATTTTTCATATGATTAGAACAGTATTTGTGAATGAAAAGATCATTGTCTTAAGGCTTTCTTTGGATGTAATTCTATTTTTAAACATACTTATAACAATTATATAAAAACAATCTTTAAATTTTATTACCAATAGAGTTATTAACTATTGGTTTTATTTCTTAACCACACCACAAACCCAGTGATAACCAACAAGAAAGGCAGTAAAAACAAGACCGAGGATGTTGATCTTCTTAAAAACCTTGGTGCAGAGCATGTGTGCAACACTAGTGAGCCTGATTTTATGGATAGTTTGGTGAATGCCTTAGTAGCAACAGGGGCGACTTTAGGCTTTGATGCTACCGGAGGAGGAAACGAGGGTAAGCTTGCCGGTCAAATACTATCGGCCATGGAAATAGCAGCAAATAAAACTGCTAAAGAGTACAGCAGATACGGATCCGATACCTTCAAACAGGTTTATATCTATGGCGGATTAGATCAATCACCCACCATTTTAAACAGGTCTTTCGGTATGCAATGGGCCCTCGGAGGGTGCTCTTGACACCTATGATAGGTAAGATTGGTATGGAGAGGTTTCAGCAGATGAGAGAAAGAGTTGCCAAAGAGATTAAAACAACTTTTGGCAGTCATTACACTCAAGAAATATCTTTTGAAGAAATGCTTCAGCCAGAAACCATTAAAGCTTATGCCAAACAAGCAACTGGTGAAAAATATTTAGTAACGCCTCACAAATCATAGAGGAAATAATCAGGAGAGGTTCATGGGAGAAATTGCAAAAGTAAACGATATCGATATTTGGTGGGAAGAATACGGAGAGAAATCCAATCCCACTGTTCTACTAATCATGGGGGCTAATGCTAATTGCATGCAATGGCCAGACGCATTAATAGAAGTATTGGTGGCAAATGATCTGCACGTTGTGAGATTTGACAACAGAGACGTTGGTAAAAGCACTTGGTTCAACAAAGAGCCTTTTATTTCCAAGGTTGCAAAACTTCTGCCGCTGAGCATTTCTAGTAAATTAGTCAATTATGCCTTCTCAACCATGACGGATGATGACGGAAACTTTACTGCAGCAGAAGGATCTAATGCCAAATACGATCTCAATGATATGGCAAAAGACGCCATCGCTTTAATGGATCATCTAAATATAGATAAAGCCCATATAGTCGGTGCTTCAATGGGTGGAATGATCACTCAGATCATCGGCTTAGACTATCCGGAAAGAACTCTAACTTTAACACCGATCATGTCCAGTCCTGGAGTGGGAGATCCTGATCTTTCAGGAATGACACCAGGTCTTGTTGAAGGAATGAAAGAATCTTTCTTGCTGAATATCCAAGGAAAGTACGAAGACGGAGTAGTGAGAATTTATAAAGCACTTACGGGTTCAAAGTTTCCTTTTGATGAAAAGAAATTCAGGGAAGAAATGGAGCCTTATATGACCCATGGATATAATCCGCATGCTGGACATGGCGAGGCTGTTGTTGCTAGTGCTAATAGAAAAGAAAGACTTCATGAAATAAAAGTACCAACCCTGGTTATACATGGGACTGAAGATTCCATACTTCCTTTGGATCATGGCATGGTGCTAGTGGATAATATTCCTAATGCTAAAAGCTACATCATGGAAGGTGTGGGTCATGAAATTCCTGAACAACTACTTCCAGAAATTACTACAGAAATGGTTGCTCTATTTAAACAGTCCTACGAACAGTAAGTATTTCCTAAATTACAAAAGCACCGAATGAGAAAGGTTCTAGAGGATAGTAATTTTAAAGCGCATTGACTCCGAATTTCAAAAGTACCCTAATTGGGGGTTTTTAGCATTTAAAAGTTTGAATGACAGTTTTTCGGAAGAGGATGGTCAATGCCTGAATAGCTAATGATCTAGTGTCTTACAGGCGGCCGCGGTGATCACTTAGGAACGACCTATTGCGACACACAAACAACACTCACACCGTCAAAGCGATCGCCTACAGAACGATAAGCTGATATCCCCCGTTACGTTACGCTGACATCCGCCACAACCTAAATGTGCTGTGAACCAATATCAACACATGGCAACACCCAGACATCTATTGATTGATCCCGACTATCCCATGCACTATCACAACGCCTCGCGGTGTGTGCGCCGAAGCAAGTGAACCAACAGACATGTCCTACAGCGAACCCAAAGAATGCAGCCAGTCTCTCCTATCAGTCACACCACTTAAACGCATTTCGGGCAGGTGTCGCTTGAAGAACGCATGGACGTAGTCGCAAACTCTCCCGTTCCACGTAAGCAGAAAACCCTTTAAGCGCTTGTAAGACATCGCTGAAAAATCAGAGAAACTCGTTTCAATGAATGGTGGAGAGATATGTGAAGGCACGGTCTCTTCTCGGCAGATGCTCGATTCCGTTCCTCTCATCGTAACGAATAATTTGTTTTATAGATCACCGTATCTTAATGATCAGACTGATGGACTCATATTTGCCACCAAAATTAAATACCTTAGTATGGCTTTTCAGGTCCGTTAGTGAAACGGTCTAACAAAGCAGTGCTATCGGAAAATTTTCCCGCTACGCTCAAAAATTGCCACAGAGCGCTGCGTTAAGTGCCCCTCGTAGGTGGGCTAGAATGTAGAATAATTTAAAAGAACAAAAAATTTTGAGAGGATCTCTTGCTGAATTAACGCACCACATAGAAATTGTGATTGAAGAACAATTAGTCATCAAGAGGCTATTACATAAATTACACGTCAGAGTTCAACTAAGAAGATAGGGTTTATAAACCACATTTTTCGAAGAACGATCATGTATGGCGATTGCTGATGATGGTGCAGAGCTGGATAGCACCCTTTGTGATGGCGAGTATTAATACCAAAAACGTCCATCGCTCCAACATGCTACTGGGACATTCTTACGGTAAAGATTTTGTTTATGACGAAATGATGGTTACCGGACGTGGAGAGAGGGGTGAGGCCATGGCTATGGCAATTACCAACGACACCTCCATGGCAGAGAGCAAAACCAAGCAAGGAGACGGCCCCAGTGAAGAAGAGCGCGAAAATGGCTACTATGACGTGCTTATGGTGGGAGAACATACAGATGGCCGTTCTGTGCGTATAAGTGTTAAAGGCGACAAAGACCCTAGTTATGGGTCAAACTCTAAGATAATTGCCGAAAGCGCCGCGTGTCTAATTAAAAATTCAGATTTAGGTGCCTGCGGTATTTGGACCACAGCCCCCGTTATGGGTGCTGAGTTGATTGAGCGTTTGCAACGCCAACGCCGGATTGACCTTCGCTATCGAAAGCTAAATTGGTACTGAGATAGCGGGTGGTAGAACTCTAATAACTGAGGCCTTGGCCCGATGATTAAGTTTCACTCTCTCAAAGATACGTTAATAGAAGAGCTCCATAACCGGCCATTTCCGATGGTGGAGTTACCCGCTCAAGTGTCAAATATTGTGGTCTTGAATCCCGCAGGCCGCGATATGGAGTTAGAGGGCTTGAAGGTACTGGCCGCTCTCCACAAAATGCCTCCTCCAGAAGAGGGGGTGAGTTGTTATTATCAAAGCGCAGACACATTTGACCTGCGTTGGGAGCGACATAACGAGTTTTCCACCTACACCTTAATTTGTCATAAAGCGCTGACCGGGAACAACTTCGAGGGTGGATTCGCACACCTTAGTGAGCAATGGTTAGGGTCTATTGAAGGTGAAGTGATAAGTGCTAATCACATAGATCTACGACCGATATCATCGGCCCCAACGGAAATGCATGAGCTGAATGATTACTTTGATGGACATAAGCTCATCGGTAGTAAAATCTATGACGGTAACGCTACAATCTGGACAGCTATGCGAAGCCACGGTGATGGTTTTAGCCGAACCCTAATCATTGATGAGGGTCTTGATGCGAGCCAGGCAGGCAGGGCGGTACGCAACTTATTAGAGATATCAACCTATCGGTCAATGACTCTGCTGGCGTTGCCTACTGCGCGAGCACTGTTGCCAGAAATAAGCCTATTGGAACAGAGCCTTAGTAAGACCAGTGCAAAACTCAAGCAGTTAGAGACTTTAGAAGACGAGCAAAATCTAATGGCCGAGCTAATTGCTGAGGCAAGCCAAGTCGAAAAATTAATTGCCGACCACAGCTTTCGGTTTTCGGCGACTGAGGCCTACTTTAAATTGACCGAAACACGACTGGATATGCTGCGCGAAGAAAAAATTCCAACGATTAGAACACTCAAACAGTTTCATGTAAGACGTTTTATTCCGGCTTATAACACCTGTGTGTCGGTAGTAAAGCGCAAACAAAACCTCTCACGGCGCATTGGCCGTACCAGCGAATTGCTCCATTCGCAATTACAGCTGTCACTTGAGGATCAAAATCAACGGCTACTGGCGTCCATGGACAAACGTAGTAAATTACAGCTACGTCTTCAGCAAACCGTAGAGGGCCTATCGGTAGTGGCAATCACCTACTACTCCATGAACCTGCTCAAGTTGATGATTTTACCATTACCCATTCAAGACTATGTGCCACTGAGTAACGCTTTAATTATCGCTTTGGCCACGCCTATAATTTTTTGCTCAACCCTGCTGGCAGTTAGGCGCATAAGAAATAAACTAGGCGACCAAGACTAGATCGCTAGAACTTACGACGCAACTGTTTCTGTCGATCGAAAAATCATTATCCCAGTATTCAGTCTCTTCAAGCTCGGCAAGCCATTCAAGAAGCTCCTCTTTTTCTTCAGCTTGCTCGGCCAGTTGCTTTTGTTCTTTCTCTAAACGGCGGCGCTCTTTCGACGCAATCTTTCTCCCCTCTTTTTCCTCTTTAGTCTCCACAGAGATAATCTCTTCGATACGCAGGTCAGGAGTCATAAAGTTTTGATCTCGTATAGTTGCTTCAAAGGTTATGCAGCGGTTGCGGAACTCTCGATCAGAGAACATGTCTTTAGTCTCACCGACTAGGTCAAAGTAGTCGCTTTCACCGAAATCTACTTCTTCGCAGCTTTCGTAAACCTTGATATTAGTAGAGTTCGTACCGATGGTTGCTGCCGTCAATGTGCCGCCCAGACAAGAACTTTCGTAGTCTGATTCCTCCGCGCTCTGGCATTCATCAATAAATGACGTGAGCGTGTGATCATCAGATCCAGAGAAGAGACTGTACAAAAACCACGCGCCAATGAACAAAAGAACCCTTGTTCCTAAAGTAGTGTTTTTTTCTTCAGCTTTTTCTTGTTCTTGTTCTTGTTCTTGACCTTCCTCTGGCATCTTCTTCTCCATATTTAAGTCGTTGGCTTTATTGTAGTACTAAAGTAACTCTCCTAACTCAAGGTTGTCCATTATCTATTAACGAAAAAGCTGCGTAGATTGCTGTGTAAATGCACACAAAGGCACGTACAGTCATTTTATCAGTACCGCCAAGTTAAATCGCGATCAGCGATAATTGCTCTATGAAAAATCAAAAAGCGGACAAACGATTCCGATTTCCTAGACAAACATATTGTAAATTGCTGTTTGTCGCGTTAACTTTTAAACGAACAACAACCAGCTGGGAACTGGAACGATCAAGAAATCACTATTAGTTCTTGCCGTGATTACATTTTTCGAATGTTAGAGACATTAGTTTCGGTAATGTGATTTTTTTGAAACGGCGGATTTATACATGCCTGCGCTTTTGACAACCTAGGAGAGACCCTATGACCAACGAGTCAGCCAGCCAACCTATTTGCGGAACGTTAATCAACACTTTCTTAGCGCTCAGCCTCACGCTTTTAGCGAGTCTAAGCCAGGCAGAATCCGCCATTACGGCGAATGATTTACCACCTTGGTTTAAGCCCGAACTGCAGGTTCACCTTGTCGCGATGGATCTAAATTCTGACCAGAAAACAGAGTTTCGAGAAGGGCTAACAGAATGCTTGAGCGGCCTCCAAGGGATTATTCAGAGAGAAATTCGCCGAGGCGGCGTAGACATCCCAAAACGCATCAAACGCGCAGTCAACCGGCAATATGCCAAATTCGATAAGCGCATGAAGGCAAGCCTTACAGACCCGCAAGAGATGCACTGGACGCAGTACCTCGAAGGACTCAAAGTCGTGATGGTCGCGCAGGCCCGGTCACGGTAACTGCGACTGCCCAGAGCGAGCGTTTTTCGAGTACCAATGTACCTATAGTCGTAACGCCAATAACGCGCGCCATTGGGTTTGATGAGTAGATAAAGCCTACCTCCATCAGATAACTTTTTTTGTTTATCACTAGGTTTGGACTTCTTAACTTCTGCAATCGTAAGCTTTTGCATTTAGCACTCCATAAGTTGACGGTATCAGAGGTCCAGCCACTTAAAATACCGACAGAGATACCGACAGTTAAGACGGTATACGGTCAGACAGACTGGGCACGATGGGAGCAATGCTAAAGATGAAAATGTTTGAATTCAGAGGTTTATAAACGCTCTGGACAGTATTGGACGGGAAGTTGGTAGCTATGGGTGGACTTGAACCACCGACCCCAGCATTATGAATGCTGTGCTCTAACCAGCTGAGCTACATAGCCACACGATAAAACCACCCGATC
>Ga0302131_1000273_pt1 | contig 31986 bp, 26 predicted proteins | sample CB9_20m_MG_FD_203105 | JGI IMG/M metagenome (GOLD analysis project Ga0302131, IMG submission 203105) | Marine microbial communities from Western Arctic Ocean, Canada - CB9_20m | ecosystem: Environmental > Aquatic > Marine > Oceanic | place: Canada: Western Arctic Ocean | collected 2017-09-19
GAATGCCGCCACCGCCACCGCCGCCGCCGGCAGCGCCACGCTCAGCAGCGTGGGCAGCGTCACGTGCGAGGACCCGGTGTACTGCGTGGCTTTCTCGTCCGACGGGACGCGCTTTGCCGTGAGCGGGTTCGACAATAAGCTGGTCCTGTACGATGCCGCCAGCCTCGAGCAGCAGGGCAGCGTCACCCGCGAAGACGCGGTGTGGTGCGTGGCTTTCTCGCCCGACGGGACGCGCTTTGCCGTGGGCGGGATAGACAAGAAGCTGGCCCTGTACGATGCCGCCAGCCTCGAGAAGCAGGGCAGCGTCACGCGCGATGGCCCGGTGTACTGCGTGGCTTTCTCGCCCGACGGGACGCGCTTTGCCGTGGGCGGGGAGGACAAGAAGCTGGCCCTGTACAATGCCGCCAGCCTCAAGCAGCTGGGCAGCGTCCCGCGCGATGGCCCGGTGTACTGCGTGGCTTTCTCGTCCGACGGGACGCGCGTTGCCGCGGGCGGGGGCGACAATAAGCTGGCCATGTACAATGCCCCCAGCCTCGAGCATCTGGGCAGCGTCACGCGCGATGGCCCGGTGAGCTGCGTGGCTTTCTCGTCCGACGGGACGCGCGTTGCCGCGGGCGGGGGCGACAAGAAGGTGGCCCTGTACGATGCCGCCAGCCTCGAGCAGCCACGCAGCGTCACGCGCGATGGCGCGGTGAGCTGCGTGGCTTTCTCGCCCGACGGGACGCGCTTTGCAGTGGGCGGGTGGGACAAGAAGCTGGCCCTGTACGATGCCGCCAGCCTCGAGCAGCTGGGCAGCGTCACGCGCGATGACGTGGTGCGCTGCGTGGCTTTCTCGTCCGACGGGACGCGCTTTGCCGTGGGCGGGGACGACAACAAGCTGGCCCTGTACGAGTCTCCAACCTAGGACCCACCGAAGGGCGGGCCGGCTGCTGCCGCTGCTCGTATCCGACGTGGCGCGGTTTTCCCGAATGCGCTGAAGGCTGTGGAGGAGGAGGACGAGGACGAGGACGACTAACAATTCCGCAATATGACAAACCTTATTTTTCCAAACCTATTTTCATTTTATATACATTAAATATATATTTAGTTACAAATCATTAGTTATTTTTTTGATATATATAATTATTTTTTTGACATATATAATTATATTAGATATGTATATATGCCAGTTCGCAATGGATATAAAAGTAACCGGGGACGTTCCGCAATCGCTAGAAGAGCTATTAACACAAATAACACAAATGGTATGATGTATCAGGGGAAATGTACCGATAGTGATGGTAATGTAATAAAGCCGTGCAGAGAATTCGGGGGTCCAAAAAAAGGCGGAGCAGCTCCTTCTGCGACAGGGTTTATGCGTTCTCGTCCGTGGAAAATGAGTGTTCCCGCAGAAAATGTTAATAAATCAAATACTATGAGATTTTTGAACACGTATATCTATTAATATATAACTACTACAATTAAAATAGGTTAAACTTAAAACACGATTGTATGTAATGAACACTAAGAATGAATGCCAGGAGCTTAAAAACATAAAATATAAGTCTATGCTTTTAAGTAGTGATTCTCAAAATACAACAGATATGGGCGGAATTGAAAAAATGTTAGAGACCGAAAGTAAAATAAATAAACAAGAACCGTGGAATAAACTGGATAAAACTCTTAAAATAAAGAAAATAAATGCGTTTGTCGAGAACATCGTAAAGTGTCAATACGAGCTAGAGGATAACGAGATTACAACGTTAAAAAGCTACCTATCGAGAAGCCTGGACCTTATTAAATTGAGTCGGGTAAAAGACGTGGAGTATATAAAAGATAAAGGTGCAATTAAAAATATTCCAAGTCTTGTGTTTAATCCAAAGACAAGAACGTTTACGTTAAAAAGATGCGACAAACGTGTCTCGACGTTAAAATCTTTAGGTAATCCCGCAACAACTAAGAAAAACCGGGAAAAAAAGAGGATTAATAAGAAAGATAAAATTGATTCAAAGAATAGTTAGACAATACTATTAAATGAACAATGAACTTCTAGATAAAAATGTTTTCGTCAATGTAAATAAATATACTGTCGAAAATAGCGATAAAAACGAACTAACCCCACTCATATTATCACTTATCGAAGATATTATTATTGAGGAACCGATCATATTAGCGTCTCCTAATCATAGAGAGAGAATGATAGATAATATAATGGGATTGGTTTCTATTCAGTTTGAAGATATATTTGGTAATCCAATTGAACCGTATATTGAGGAATATTTAAATAAACTGATTGGCGAATGTCTGGAGATATATTACTTGTTATTCGCTCCTAAAAGGTCTTACACGACAACTTTCATTCGCAAACCCCCAAATGTTAGAAAGATGGAGAAGAAAATATTATATCTGTCGGAGGTTCCACAGCCTGACCAGAGAACGGACGAATGGTATGTATTTAGGCATAAATATTTAACCGCTAGCAGTATTTGGAAAGTGTTCGCAACGCCCGGCTCTCGTAACCAGCTTATATACGACAAATGCAAACCTCTAAACACCGAAAAGTATAAGGGTTTTTGCACAGATTCACCTATGCATTGGGGTCATAAATATGAACCCCTCTCTATTTTGTGGTATGAGTATACATACGAAACAACCATAAGCGACTTCGGATGTATTCCGCATAAAAATATCGATTTTATCGCTGCGTCGCCAGATGGCATCAATACGTGCAATAAATCAGGTAGATACGGTAGAATGCTTGAGGTTAAAAACATTGTAAACCGCATTATCAGCGGTATTCCAAAGATGGAGTATTGGATACAGATGCAGCTTCAAATGGAAGTATGTGAGTTGAATGAATGCGACTTTTTGGAAACTAGATTCAAGGAGTATGAGTCACAAGATGATTTTTACAATGACGGAGATACATTCCAAAAAACAAAAGATAACAAGAATAAAGGTGTCATGTTATATTTCATAAAAGACGGACAACCGCTATACGAGTATGCCCCATTTATGTGCAGCATTGAAGAGTTTAGAAAATGGGAAGCGGATAAAATGATAGAACACGCTGATATTACGTGGATGCAAAATATATATTGGTTCTTGGAAGAAATAAGCTGTATTTTGGTATTGAGGAATAAAACCTGGTTTTCGGGTGCCCTTATAAAGTTAAATGATTTTTGGAAGACTATACAGGATGAAAAAAACGGCGGATATGAACATAGAGCTCCGAAGAAAAGAGAAAAAAAAACACTTGGACGGGTAAATGTTCAGTCTTCTTGCATTATTAATGTAGCGAAACTAGGAGGCGGGTCTAACGAAAAGGCGGTCGAAGTAGCACAAGAAAAATCCAATATTATCAACATAGTTACTTCAACGTTGGAGGATGAAAATTACCCACACATACTCGACGACGATTCATAGTAGTTAACCCTTGATTTGTTTACATCGGGAGGATGAGGTCCGTCTGGAATGTGGTGTGGCGTATTGTCGTATACCGCTCCGCAAAATTCGGCGGATGAACATTTTCCATTTGTCGGTTTATCCCAGTATCTGACATTATTATTATTCACGCTATTCGACAAAAATATAGGCGTATTTTTGTATATATCAGATGAGTTATTATCCGATAATGTTGGAGTAGTTGGAGTGGAATATTCTCCATATAAAAGCATATCTTTTTTCACATTTGGGTAATCTCCATATGTCATAAACGGCTCAACCGTGTCCATATGGTTTTTATGAATGATTGCGCCAAGCAAAACGATAACCATCGCAACGCACATTAATCTGGAATAAGTAAACATTATATATGTATAAGCCACATATTATATTAGTTTAGTTTAGTTTAGTTATCCATTACTTATAATATTATATAAAATATCATTTAAAATTTAGTTAGTAAGTCTCTATAATGACAGACGATATTATTCAGGAGATGCGCGTCCAAAAAAGAAACGGCGAGTTCGAGGAAGTGTCTTTTGATAAAATCCTAAATAGAGTAAAGAACCTGGGGAATAAAATATTGCCTGTTCTTTCAATTAATTATAGCAAACTTATTATAAAAGTTATTGATCAGCTGCATACAGATATTTCAACTAGTGTAATTGACGAGTTGACAGCAGAACAGTGTGCCTCATTAACTACCAAACACCCCGATTATGGCGTCTTGTCTAGTAGGATTATTATATCTAACAATCACAAGAACACCCCCGAAACATTTTATGACGCAATGTTCAAACTGCGCAACTTTATAGACAATCAGGATAAGAATGTTTCTTTGATTCACGAATCATTCTGGAAGAATGTCGGCATCTACAAAGACGAACTAAATGAGATGATTGACTATAATCGCGACTATCTTCTCGATTATTTCGGCTTTAAAACTCTGGAAAGAGCATATCTTATGAAGATCGACAAGAAGATTATTGAGCGTCCGCAACATATGTGGTTGCGTGTTGCGATGGGAATACACGGTTGTGGCGAGAGTGTCGATATTCGCGCGGTAAAGCAAACATATGACATGATGTCGCAACAATTTTTCACTCACGCCACCCCAACGCTTTTTAATGCGGGAACGCCGCGACCACAATTAAGCTCGTGCTACTTGATCGCAGTAGAGGACGACAGTATTGAGGGAATCTATAATACTCTACAGGAATGTGCTAAAATTTCCAAGTGGGCCGGTGGGATTGGGATGCATATTCATAATGTTCGGGCTACTGGGTCCCATATTCGTGGAACAAACGGCACGAGTAACGGTATTACGCCAATGCTTCGTGTTTTTAACGAAACCGCCCGATATGTAGACCAGGGTGGTGGGAAGAGGAATGGCAGCTTCGCAATTTATATTGAGCCGTGGCACGGAGATATAATGGAGTTTTTAGATTTGAAAAAGAATCACGGAGACGAGGATAAGCGCGCTCGAGATTTATTCTATGCGCTATGGATACCCTCACTATTTATGGAGCGCGTGAAGGAGGATGGAGATTGGAGTTTGTTTTGCCCAGACGCGTGCCCGGGATTAGCAGATTGTTATGGAAAAAATTTTAATGCTCTATATAATAGATATTGCGATGAAGGGAAGGCGATGAGAACAATTAAGGCTAGAACAGTATGGTTTAAAATATTAGATTCACAGATGGAGACTGGCACCCCTTACCTACTCTACAAAGATGCGGCAAACGAGAAGAGTAACCAAAAAAACGTTGGGGTGATTAAATCGAGTAATTTATGCACGGAGATTATTGAATATAGCAATAAGGACGAGACAGCGGTGTGTAATCTTGCTAGCGTTGGGTTACCTAGATTTGTGAAAGATACAATTTCCGAGTTTACTGAAGTAAGCATATATACAAAAGATGGCTGTTCGTGGTGTGATATGCTAAAGACCCTTTTAACGAAAAAGAATGTAACCTATAAAGAAATAAAATTGCAAGAGGCGGGAGAATTTCTAGAATTTAAAAACAAGTGGGGAGTTACAACTGTCCCACAATTATTTGATAAAGGCAACTTGGTGGGAGGTTATAATAGCGTTTTGGATATTTTAAGAAGCACGTTTGACTATGATAAGCTACACGAGGTTGTAAAGGTGATGACATCAAACTTAAACAAGATAATCGATGTTAATTATTATCCTACAATTAAAACAAAAAGGAGTAATTTGTTCCATCGCCCAATTGGAATCGGTGTTCAGGGACTCGCCGATGTATATGCGAAAATGGACATTCCGTATCATAGTGATGAGGCGAAAGATATTAATAAAAATATATTCGAAACTATTTATCACGCTTCGCTAGAGAGGTCGAACGAAATTTCAAAAGAGAGACTGTCGGATATGACAGTAGTTAGATGTTATGTTGATTTTGAAGTAAATATGTTTTTAGATATCTATAACAACACGTGTAGAGTATACACGAATATCTCCGATAAGGATAAGGCTGCTCTGCAGAGAGCTCAACCAATTTTAAGAGAGACGAAAATTAAAAAGAAGACTTTATATGGGGCTTACTCAACATTCGAGGGGTCGCCCGCCTCATTGGGAGAGCTACAGTTTGATTTATGGGGAGTTACGCCGTCCGACCGATATAATTGGGACGAATTGAAGGAGAATATTAAAACATATGGTTTGCGAAATTCGCTATTGGTGGCACCAATGCCGACGGCGAGCACCGCACAAATTTTAGGAAACAACGAGTGTTTCGAACCATTTACTAGTAATATTTATACAAGAAGGACAAATGCCGGAGATTTCACAATGATAAATAAACACTTGTTGGCGGAGTTGATCGGACTTGGTGTGTGGTCCGAAGAGTTGAAAAACAATATTATACTAAATAAGGGCAGCATTCAACATTTGAAAAATATTCCTAGTGCGATTCGCGATAAATATAAGATTGTATGGGAGATACCGATGAAACATATGATTGATATGGCGGCTGACCGCGGGGCATTTATCTGTCAATCACAAAGTTTGAACTTATGGATAGAGGACCCGTGCTATAAAACGTTAACCTCTATGCATTTTTATTCTTGGGGAAAAGGATTAAAAACAGGAATTTATTATTTGAGGCGAAAGGCGGCGCACCAGCCTCAGCAATTTACTATCGAGCCGGAAAAAAATAATAATAACTCAAATAACAACGTAGCGCCAGATGATGACGCGTGTGAGATGTGTTCTGGATGAGGCTATATGATGTGCTATTATATTCTGTGCTATTGGATGATAGAATATGTTTTAAATAGCTCTTTTGTTTCTGAACATCCGGCCTCGACAATATCCATATTATGCTCTAGTTTACAGTAGCATCGCAGGCACACGAGAATATCAACCATTGAGTTATGAACATTTTTGGGAGTTTTTTGGAAAAGTTTATCGTGTAATTCAGTTAGAGAAGGATATTTGAAATACTTATCACCGTCCTTGCCAACCTTTTCAATCTTGCATATATCCACGCTGTTTTTCATCGTGCAGTATTCTGGTTTCCTCACCCCGTCAATTGTAAAATACTGTGATATATACAGTCGTATAGATTCTACCATTACTACTCGCTTATCGAATGAAATATTGTGCCCAATAACTTTATCCGATGCTATAAGCATCTGATTGAACTCCTTGAGAACATCTTTAACGGGCAATCCTTGTGTATTTGAAATATCGCGAGAAATACCGTGCAGAGAGATACTTTCCTCGCTTATTTTAATATTATCTGGAACTTTAACAACCGTGTCGTAGCTACGAATAATCTCGTTTGTATCGGTATCAAACAATATGCAACTGAGCTGAACAACGTGTGGCCATTTTTTTGTTTCACGAATCGACGGGTTTCTCCCGATCGGCAATCCTGTAGTTTCTGTATCAAACACTAGAACCTTCATTTGCATTGAATAAATTAAAAATAATTGTAATCAATTTTAATTTATTATTACACCTTTGAACATTTAAAACGCCGACCTAATCCATATTTAATTTTCCTTTTCCAAATTAAATAATATATATATATATATATGGAACCACACTTATCAGAAAATGATAAAAATATATTTTACAAATATTTAGATAATACAAATGTTTATTTTGAATATGGGTCAGGAGGAAGTACATGCCAAGCAAGTATTAGAAAAAATATCAAAACCATTTATTCAGTAGAAAGTGATATTACTTGGCAAAAAAAATTAAAAAAAACGATTACACACCCTAATATTAATTATATATATAATGAAATGGATACACAACCAAACACTTGGGGTAATCCAGGTAAAAATGCTACTAATATACAAAAAATAAATTATAGTAATCAGATAACAAAATTAAGTAAGGAAGAACAAGATAGTATTGATTTAGTTTTAATTGATGGAAGGTTTCGTGCTGCTTGTTGTTTGAAATGTCATGATATTATTAAAAATAATTGTCTGATTGCGTTTGATGATTTTTTAAATAGACCATATTATCATATTGTATTAGAATATTTTGATATTATAGAAAAAACAAAAGATAATAGAATGGTTATTCTCAAAAAGAAAAAAGATGTAAATATTCCAAAAGAACTTATAGAAAAATATGAACTAAATCAGAGCTAAGTCGGCGTTTTAAATATTCAAAGGTGTAAAACGTGAAAAATGGTAATAATGAATACGATATTCGCAGGGATTTTTATTAAATATCTAATCGCAGGAAATAGCAAAACTCGGACAATATAAACACGGGGTTTCTCCTCTTCGCATCGCAAAAGACAACCCGACTTCTCCAGAAGAGGCAGGAAATGATTCGCGGAAAGAAGTTATATCGGCACCCGCCTCGTTTTTCAAACTATTTTCTAATTTTGTTTGGATTTCCATTAAACGAGAGCCATCCACCATCAGTGACGTTACAACAAACGACAGTGCTTTTACATTTTCGCAATTATTCATTTCTCTAGCGCACCGGTCCAAGTTTTCTTTAATTGACTTTTTATTCCCGTGAGATATATCGGGAAATAGTGTGATAACTGCACATTCATATTCTTTAGGAATACAAATTTTAAACCAATTTGATGAAATAAATGAGCCGCGAACGTCGTCTGCATCACCGGGTTCGACCAGGAAAGGTCTACATATAGGAGTCCAGATGCCGGTATTTACCCTTCTCATATAATAATATTTCGACATATTTCCAATATTATTAGGAGGGGTTTTGTGTTTTGTGTGTTCTGTCATATGAATAATTATAAGAGATTATTCGTGTGTCAATTTTATGCATATTTCCGACATAATCCAAAAGTTTTACGATGATATTGTGAAATTCCGTGGGCGTGTATGCCCAACATATGTTTCTTCGTACCATATCCTTTATTATTTAGTAAATCATAACGATCTATTAGAGAATTGTCTTTTTCACACAGCCCTTGGATATATTCGTCTCTCGAAACTTTAGCCAATATAGATGCCGCCGCGATGGCAGCATATTTGTTATCTCCACTCTTAATGCATACGTGGGGCACGGGTTTGTATCCCCCGCTTTCAGAAAACTCTATATATGGATTAAAATCATTCCCATCTATTAGAAGGAGATAGTCATTATCTTTTTTCTGATTGAACACAGACCGAATCGCTCCGTGCATTGACATAAGTGTTGCATTTCGTATGTTTACCTTATCAATCATTTCCTCCGTTTCATAACTAACTGCCCAATACAGCGCGTTATCCTTTATATAATCGGCCACCTCACATATTTTCTTCTTTGATGTGAACTTTTTACTATCTTTCATCCAGTCATAGCGAAACGTGTCATTCTGAGGCAACACGACCGCAGCACTATAAACACGTCCAAGCATCGGACCTCTCCCTGCCTCATCCACACCTATTTCGAGAAGGTTTACATTATCTTGATAAGCCTTTTTTAAAATCTTGGAAACGCGTTTAGTTGATTTAGATACAGACATTTATAGTATACTATATAATAAATATTAATTCAATTTACCTTATTATTATACAAAATATTTTCCTTGCATACTTTATACATATGAAACTCAACAATATGCATATTATTATTATTTTGGTAAGCACCCTTATATTTAGCATTCTACTTGGACCAAACGTGATTGAGGGTTTGACGACGACGACGGCGGTGGTGGCGGCGACAGCGGCGGCACCCAAGCTCCCCAGCACCAGCACAACGACAACGACGACGACGACTGCTGCGCCTTTTAGGCCCGCGCCACATTCGTCTTCTGCTTCCAGGTATGCATCAATGGGCGCAGCGCGTTCCGTTTCCCCCACGGCATCACCCTCCGGGGGCCTGGCAGACAACCCCAGACGGAATATTAACCAGTTCTTTAAAAATCAAAAAAGTTCTTCAATGGGACAAGGTTCGCCGAGGGGGACAGGTTCGCCGATGGGCTCGATGGGGACAGGTTCGCCGATGCAGCAAGGTTCATCGATGCAGCAAGGTTCATCGATGCAGCAAGGTTCATCGATGCAGCAAGGTTCATCGATGCAGCAAGGTTCATCGATGGGCTCGATGGGACAAGGTTCATCGATGGGCTCGATGGGACAAGGTTCATCGATGCAGCAAGGTTCATCGATGCAGCAAGGTTCATCGATGCAGCAAGGTTCATCGATGGGCTCGATGCAACAAGGTTCGCCGATGGGGACAGGTTCATCGATGGGACAGATGCAAGGGCAACGTACGACCCAAGCCCCCCAACCTGTAGCAACAAAAATGCCGGGTGCATCCGTCATCTCGGCAACGCCATATCATAGTTTGTCCAGCGGAATATACGCTCACCAAATACCAGCGGGAGATGCCGATAAATATATATTAAAATCAGAAATAGTTCCACCGGTTTGTCCGGCGTGTCCGTCTATTAATAGTTGCCCTGTGCCGCAGGAATCACCGCCGTGTCCGCCTTGTGGACGCTGCCCTAAGTCAAACTTCGAATGCAAAAAAATACCGATATACAATTCTAGCAACGACACATTGCCAGGGGCCCTTCCGTCTCAATCTAACGTCGCCAAATCACCTATGCCTATATTAAACGACTTTTCGGCATTTTCAAAATAAATTTATTTCTGTAATAAAATAATTATTTCTATAATTATAGAAATAATTATCGTTTTTTTATGCATTTCTTATCTATTTGTATCGTTTTACACTTTTTATTATGGGGTATTATTTTAATAACACACTTAGATTTTGTTCCATAAAGTGGTTCCGTACACCCTTTTTCCTTCTGGGTTTTTCTCGTGTCATCTTTCTGTGTTGGCTTTTCTTCAGTGCACCTTGACCGAAAATGTTCATATCTCTCTCGGACATCACAATAAGAGAGCCCCGATATTTTACCAAGCATTTTGTTTACAACCTCGTGTAGGGTATATACATATTTTGAATAGGACGTGCGGTCTTTCATATGTTCATCTTTTAAGGGATGCGATATAAGATTATTTTTCAAATTATCCCTACAGTGTTTGCACGGTAAAACGTGTTGAAGGTTAATAATAAAATCGCGATAATATTTTTTATCGCTGTTTGTAGGCTTCATCGGATAATTAAAAGACATCGTGTGCATATAGTGCCATAGACCCGGTCCCCACACAGCCGTTAGCATTCCATCTCCACTTTGGTAATTTTTTTTTGTATACACACGTTTATTTTTATTCCGACCATTACTTTTTCGTTGTCTACTCAAGATTTTCCTTGTTGTGTTCATTATATTATTATAAGATAATTTCTATTCATAAAATTATTATGCCGATATACCGAAGTATATTCCGGTCAGTTTATAATATTTACTATACGGGTTTTTATATTTGTAACTTTAGTAATATTCGCAGTTGTGTGCAATATTTTTTTATAATACGCAGAATCATTTGTAAACATCGACCTTGTTATTTCTACAAGTTTGCCATCTAGAGTTCTATAAAACATATATATTTTCTATATTCTCCTTTATATTGATTCGTTTAATAAAAAACATATAATTCTTATTAAAAATATATGAACAATATTTCTGATATAAAGCAAAAGATAAAAACGGTGGTCACCGGTAAAAAATTCGGGATTATTCTAGTGGTGACGGTTATCCTAATAGTAACCGCGGTATATTTTTATAAAAGCTATTTTAAAGCTAAAATAGCTAAGGATTACGTCCCTAATAAGGAATTTGCTCCCGGCCCCAGACAAGGTGAAATTCCCACAGCCGATCTTTACTTCTTTTATACACAATGGTGTCCGCATTGTAAAACGGCAAGGATAGAATGGAATCTTTTCAAAAAACAATTAGGAAACAAGACTGTTAAAGATAAAAAAATTAATTTTATTGAAGTTGATTGCGACCAAGAAAAGGCTCTCGCTGAAAAATATAAAATTGAGGGATATCCTACAATACTTCTAACATTCGATAATAAAGTTATAGAATATGACGCCAAAACGACGACAGAAACGCTGCATCAATTTTTAGACTCGTCTTTATAATTTATTTTTTTCAAAAATTCGGCCCCTGCTTTTTCCCCCTGGTCTATTAATCTACATCTTTTTGATTCATCCTCTAATATATACCACCAGTCCATCAACCCGCCCGTATTCTCCGGAGAACATTCTATTATATTCGATTTATATTCCTTCCCGGACATCACTGCATCATTTACAAAAGAGGTCAGTTTCATCATTAGTCCAAAATATATATTCGGAAGAGAAGAAATATTTGTAATATTATTGTCCATTCCAGACGCGACTATTACACCCAATACTTCTTTTTCGTTTGCATTTTGGTCTTCAATGCAGTCTTTTATTGGAAAGTTATTCATAAACCCCCCATCAATATAACAGTTTTCTCCATCACATATAGGTTTAAATAGGCCGGGTATGGTGCCGCTCATATATATTGCCTCGTATACAGGAACATTTGGATATGTTTTATGAGAGATATCTATTTTTTCCATTAATGGCGAATTCATATTTGTGCTAAATATATGCATATCTATTTTTGTAAACTCGTATAATTCCAACATCGTGATATTTTCCGATAAATTTTTACCCTTTAATAAAGGTGATAAACCTTTATATATAACCTGTTTATCTAGTATCCCGCAAGTATTATAAATGTTAAACATATCATTCGGGTCGATATCTACCAACTTATTCCACGGTCTCTTCATCAAATAGTCGTCCAGCCATTCCCATTTATAATTTAGGACGAGAAATACCGATAATATCGCTCCCATAGAACACCCGTAAATAGATTTTATATCTTTGATGTTCCAGAACCCTTTTTTTTCTAATTCTTTATAAACTCCGTAAGCAATTATTCCCGGCGGACCACCCCCGGATATTACAATATGTTTAATTGTCATTTATTATATCTATTTGTGTAATTCTTTATAAGTTTTTTTCTTCAATAAATTTAACGATGGATACTATATTTACACTAGGCGATTCCACAGATATTAATAGTAAGCTTAATTTAGACGAACTTTATGAAAAAAAACAACAACACGACCTTCACACTATTTCGATTTATACTAAAATTTTAAATCGCATTCATTCAAAAATTAAGGTTGTTTCGAGGACTAATATTTCTAATCAATTTTGTTGGTTTGTTATTCCCGAAATGATGATTGGTGTTCCTAGGTATGACCACGGTGCGTGCACAGCATATATTATAGATAAACTTAGGGAAAATGGATTTGTCATTCGGTATACACATCCCAATTTATTATTCATTTCGTGGAAACACTGGATTCCTTCATATGTCAGAAATGAAATTAAAAAGAAAACTGGCGTGGTTATTGACGGATATGGTAATAAAATAAATAAAGAGGATGGGAAAAACAGAAAGGAAATAAAGAATCCAGACGAACTTATCTTCCACAATAAGGCCAACATTTCGGTTAAATCTAGCGAAAAGTCTAAAGATTTTAAAAATATAGATGCGTATGTTCCTTCTGGAAATCTTATTTATAATCAAACGCTTTTGAAAAAAATAGAAGATAGAAGTAAAAAATAATAAATAAAAATAATAAATAAAAATATTATAACTATTATTTTTATTTATTTATTAACTAGAGTAGTTTAATAGTATGGGGCTCTATCGCGATACTGGTTATGCATACCATCACGAATGCGCATCTCATCGCGGATGCGTATATCATCGCGGATGCGCATCTCGTCGCGGATGCGCATCTCCTCTTCGTCAAGAATATCATCCTTGTCTAATATACGCCGTTCATTTAGTTGTCGTTTATCATCCGCCTTTTTATCGAGAAGATCCCGCTCACGTTCATCTTCTCTTGCAACAAGTGTCCTTTTCGCTATATATTCCCTCTCTCTAAGTTTGTCATCGCCCTCTTTATCGGCGCCTTTTTTTATAGCGGCTTTTTCCGCCTCCTCTCGACGAACTGTATCTAACCGCTGTGTTTCCTTATCATACTCTCCAATAGGTTCGTGTTCTACCTTTTCTTTTTCTGCTTTTTCAATCTTTCTTGCAACAAATTCCTTATCGCTGGCAATATTATCAAGATTATGCTTGAGGTCCTCACTCTTTTTTACCCTTCGTTCGTCTTCCTCTTCGCGCCCTATCACTCCGTGATTTATCATATCGTCCCTCTCCTTTGTGTGCTCTTCGTCGTCTTTAATTATTTTCTCTTCATTTTGTTTATGCTCTTCTTCATAACCTCTCTGTTTTTCTAATTCATCCTCATCTTCTTTGTGCGTTCTTTCCTGTGCTCTAGAAAGATCTTTATGTAAACTTTCCAAGTCTTCCTTTGTCTCGCGTAGCTCCATTTGTTCCGCGATTCCTTCGAACATTTTTACACCCTCAGTAAAGTCCCTCTCACACGTCAGATATAATCCTATTATTATATTTCTCGTTTCTTTTGTTATTTCTGTAAGAGCTTCGTCCGTAAGGGCAGGATTAATTTTAATTATAGGGGTTTTTTTATCCGGACTACTCTTGTCGAATCCGTATACAAATACCTTATCTATTATCTTTATTAATTTATTCCTATTTACATCTGAATGCTCCATCATCTGTTTAATGTGCTCTCCGTATTTTTTAAATACGTTTGAGGTGTCATCCTTGCCAATTTCTCCGGTATAATTTTTTTTAAAATATCGCTTATCACTGTCCACGTCTGAGCAATTTGTACTAGAATTAAAATCCTTTAAATTAATATCGCCAAATGATTTTATTTTAGAATTTCCTTTCTCGTCTAGAGGAATATCTTTATTTCCCGTAAATGTTTTATATAATTCTTCCAAATCTTTTTTATATTCATCCGATTCCATTTCCTTTGTCATTTTTCTAAACTCTCCCGTTTTGAAATCATATGAATCCTTATATAACATTTCTAATTCTTTCATTCCGTGTTCGTCTTCAAGATTTTTAACTTCGTGACCACTAGAAGAGTTGGATTTATTGTTCATTTCGCAGACCTTTTCTATGTTAACCGACCCTTCACCGGTTTTATAATCATTCTTACTTTTTAGTGCGTCTATTCTTAGAGAACATATATTATTGCTTGTATGTGCGGGCCCCCGTCCATCATCCTCCACCCTTTTCGCGTCTTTCGGTATGTTTTTATCTAATATACCCATTCTATATTTTTTACCATTTATATTATATACATATGTCGGGTTTATTGTCATTACAATCGCTGCGAATAGATGCGCTATTCTTACATAAAATCTGGCTATACCTATACAAAGATTCTTCTTAGTCTTAGTCTTTTTCTTACCGGCATCTAGATTTTCCAGACCTTTCTTTTCAATAAAAATAACACTTTCGGTGGAAACTACATCTTCCTCTACACCCCCCTCTATACGTTGGCTTAAATATTTAACCTTCTTTCCTGTTAAATTCTTCGCAATAACGTCTGCTGTTAATATAATAAGTTTGTTGCAATAGTCCTCTTTCGCCAAACTTTTCATATCGGTAAATGTTTGTGTTAGTATAAAATTTGTTGCGACATAATCTATTGTATCGGTAAACGACCTTTTTTTTAGCTTTTTCGTTGATGCGGCAGCACCCATTTATGTTAAATATATATTATAAAATTGAATTAAAAGATTAAAATATAGTTAAGTTACCTATGGAATCTTCCTATAAAACATCAAAGAACTCAAGGAAAGGTATAAATAAAAAGGCTATGTGGGACCAATTTGACATCGACTATTCCGCCGAAAGGGCGGAATGTATATATAACGAAATACAAACTCTAAAGGATGAAAAATGTGAATGTTGTGGGTATAAATTAGCTATCTCAGAGGACGGATATATGACGTGCACCAGTAACAAATGCGGTGTAATTTATAAAGATATCCTTGACTTTGGCGCGGAGTGGAGATATTATGGGGTGGACGACAATCAGTCTAAAGATCCCACTCGTTGCGGTATGCCCACAAATCCATTACTAAAAGAATCTTCATTCGGTTGTCGAGTAATTTGTCCATACGGTTCTACATATGAAATGCGTAAAATTAAAAGATATACTGATTGGCAGGCCATGCCATATAAGGAAAAGGCGCAATATGATGAATTCCAGAAAATAACAATTAGGGCGAATCACGCAGGAATTTCAAAACTAATTATCGACGATGCGATGAGATACCATAAGAAGATATCTGAAGCTAAAACATTCCGTGGTCTAAATAGGGACGGAATCATTGCGGCTTCTTTATATGTTTCCTCTCGCGTTAATCACAATCCTCGAACTCCTAAAGAAATCGCAACAATATTTCATCTAGATAACACTAGTGCAACTCGTGGTTGTAAAAATGCTATTGCAATTATTAATAATATGGAACATAATCTCACAAACGAGGAAAAAACGAATCTGTGCAATACAACCCCCGATTCGTTTATTGATCGTTATTGTAGCAGACTAAATATTAATGGAGAGTTAACCAAACTATGCAAATTTATAGCATATCGCATCGGGACTAACCACCTCATCCCGGAAAATACCCCACATTCTATTGCAGCAGGAATCGTATATTTCGTTTCTCATATATGCAACCTAAATATTAGTAAACGAAATGTTCACGAAGTCAGTAAAATTAGCGAGGTTACAATTAATAAATGTCATAAGAAATTGGAAGAACTTAGAAGCCAACTCGTCCCGTCAGATATAATCGATAAATACTCTTCTTATTAACTTCTCAGTGAGGGATTAATGCAGAGTTCCATACTAGGAAAAATCTCCCCAGACATACAATTTGAATCTTTATCTACCTGAATGCACGACCTCGTCCCCCGGTCTTCTCCTATATAGCAAAAACTAGGTTTTGATGGCTTGCTCTGTGTATTACTTCCGGCTTCATCTGGTATGGGACCCTTTGTTGTTGGAGGGGGTGCGTTTTCTTCTTCTTCTTTCGCTTTTTTTTCCTCTGCTTGTTTTGTATTCACTTTTTTATTATCAATATTGTTCTTCACGGAAGATTCATTTAATTTATTTTCTAATGCACCCAGTCCGCTGTCTATTACATCTGCTCCTCCTTTAATTATCCCTCCTGTCCCCGCAGCACTAGCGGAAACCGTCTTTTTTAGAACACCAGTCGCACCGCCGCCGAATAAAGCGATGATCGGACCAAATATATCTGATAACGTTTGTGTTACTTTTCCTAAATAATTAAATATGTTAAAACCCAATACAGACAATATCAATAATAACACCCCATACATACCGATTTTATACCACGGCATCCCTTCAGCTGTATGTAATAAATTGGAAGGGGTTTCTTCAACTCTCTGCATAATGCTAGGGGCGGTAGAAAAATCCGACAAAATAGAATTCTCGGCAGAAGAAGCAGCTTTCTCTGCAGAAGAAACGGCATTCTCTGCAGAAGAAAAGGCATTTCTAGCGGAGTCCATAAATGATTTCGGCTTTCCGACTTGAATAGTTGGGTCCATTATATACATGCTATCCATAAAATTGCTTCACCGACCGCGATATTACAAAAAAAACATAGAAAGTGATAGTAAGAAATATTATTTTCCCATTATATTATATATATATGGTATCCCCCGCATGCCCGAAAACCCATATGTTTCATAAAAAGACGTGCTCATGTAAAAAGATCGCTGCGCCTAAAAAGTTTCCTAAATCTCGCCGCTCGCCGAAAAGATGTCCCAAAGGAACACGTAGAAATAAGAAAACAGGATTATGCGAATCTAATGAAAAAACGTTGAAGCGGCGCGCGTTAGATATGTCCAGAGCGCTCGCGTCTCCAAAAAAACAACCGCGAAAGAGGTGTCCCAAGGGAACACGTAAAAATAAAAAAACGGGGTTGTGTGAGCGGGCCGGGGCACTAATAACCATAGACAATATAGACCACCCTTTAAAAAAACTTGTCTCAGGTGCGATACACTCGTTGGCAAAAAGTCCACGCGGTATGCCTGACGCTCATCAACTCGTGCCTGCCATTCGGACTGAATTAATTCGCACGAAATCATTCTCGCCAGAGATAAATAAAATTTTAATGTCGATGCGACCCGGAAGTCACAGCGATATATTTGGGTGCGGACTCTCTCTTAAAAATATCGGTGAATCTAATTTTAAAATAAGTGTTGGGACAAAAAAGGTTAAGGGAATAACTAAACATATCTGCGCGAACAGCAATTCGATTGTGGCGCGAAAAACATTACTAAATAATCTAAAGCGGGCGAATATGATCGATTGCAACAATATCATCGCACCCGTTCAAAAATTAAGCAATTGTTGGTTTAATACTATGTTTATGTCTCTATTTATTAGCGACAAGGGCCGGAAGTTTTTTAAATATTTTAGACAGCTTATGATAGAGGGTAAACAATCAAACGGGGTCGTAATATCCCCTCCGCGATTGAGAAAGGCATTTTTTTTACTAAATGCGTGCATCGAAGCAAGTCAGAATATATCTAGCGTTCCTCATACTAAAGATATAGCTCTCGCGATGGACACAAATAATGTTATTGAATATATTTATAAATCTATTCCGGCGGATAGACGGAATATTTTACACGGCCTAAAAAAGGTGGACGAACCGGGAAATCCTATTTATTATTATAAGAGCCTCGTTAACTATTTAGGAAATCACTCTATACATATGTTAAAAATTGAATCTCCAGATATTATTAAAAATATCATATTTGGAAACCCGGACAATGTTAGAGCCGAACATTTTCTAAATTTTGGGCGCGCAGATAAAAAACTACCCGGTAATAACACGACCTTCCCCGATATAATTGCGATTACACTACAAGATGCAAGTGGTGAAGGACCATATACAGCAAATTCTAATATAACAAACAAACCAGAAAAATTTACGATGAAGTCAAATAGTGGCGAGACTATCACATATGCGCTGGACTCTGTTATCATAAGAAATACAGAACAGGAGCATTTTGTTTCTGTGTTAATGTGCAATAAAAAGGAGAAAACGTTTGATGGAGCGAGTATCGGTAGACTACACGATTTTAACTGGAAGAGTTTATTAAATAGAAATAGCGAGTGGACGTATAAATACAACACATCCGGGTTTGAGAATATGAAATGGAATTTTTGCAATGGATATATGGTAATGTTTTATTATCGTATTAATTAATTTTATAGTATTAATTTTATAGTATTAATTTTATAGTATTAATTTTATAGTATTAATTTTATAGTATTAATTTTATAGTATTAATTTTATAAAATTAAATTTATAAAATTAAATTTTTACCAATTGAATCTTTTCCCACAGGAGGACGAGTGATATGTCCGACCAACGCCACCAGAACATTCCGGGTTAGGAGACCACCATTTCCCGTTTGCTTTTAAACAAGCAGGCTGTTTACCTACTGGCATCACTCCGCACGTGTTCGCAACCGTGTTCTTGGGAGCTCTAGTATTAACATAGCGACTTATCACCTTACCTAACCCAGTTGTGCTCACAATCGAACCAACCATCCAAGCAGGTCTCCCGGTTCTCGAAGAAGTATTTCTTGCACGTCCGTGTTGAGTCCTCATTATAGTGTATGTGAAGAAAATAATTATATGTCTAAATATACATTTTTCGATAACTTGTTCTCTTTTACGTAAATAAACTTGCGATATAGATAAACCAATCCGTCGGTTACATATGTAATATAAAAGGGGAGTGTTACATATAAAATTATACCTATCCAGACAGAATACCGCCTGTATTCTTCTGCCGAAAAAAATCTTCCAAATACTAAGTATAATATAAATAACAAATAATACACATAATACATTATTTTACGAGTATGGTGTATATTTCCTAAATCGTGCTGTTCGTAAACCACCTTTCGTTCATTTGTGGTTGACCCAGCTAGGATATTTTCCAGTTCCAGTTCCAATTTTGTATTTTCCTCTTGTTTCATTGTTAACAAGTTATGCATTCTATTTGAATAGGATTCCGCTGATTTATAATAGTTTAAAAGCGTTTCTAGCTCCCTCACATTTTTATCGTGCTGTGAAAGAGAATGAGAATGTATTTCATCTGCGGTTTCGGTATGTCTATTGTTTATTTCATTATAAAGGCTACTTATCTTACTCTCGACACCGGATCTGGTTATTGCCGGATCACCCAATATTTGGTATTTCGTATAGTCTATATTATCTGTTTTTAAATTACTCGGGCCAGCAACAATTTGGCGTTGACGTTTATTAAGAGTCGCGTTTAACCTTGCAACTTCAGTCCCATAATATTTTTCCTCAGCAGCCATAACATCCGGGTGCCCAGATGCAGCCCTTTCTGCTAGTTTTCGTTGCGATGGTGGGAGAAATGCGGTCGAAGGGTCTAATCCTCCGCACAATTTTTTCATTGCAGCCTCCCCGGCCGCCTTCGCCTTCTCTTGCTCTGGACTCATATATATATAATTAATAAATATTATATAATCCTTAAGGCGGCGGCGGCGGAGCCACGATGGCAGTTGTTGTTGTTGTAGCAGATGTAGTTACTGGTTCCGTATTCAAAATGCAAGCATTGCTAGCACTGTTATAAGTGCTGCCTTCTCCACAACATTCCTCTCCCCGACATTCCCACGGATTAAGACTATCCTTAGTCTGCTTTACAAACTTACTATTCCATAATTCGTTTAATCCTGCGGAGTTCTCTTCGAGTAGAGACGGTTGGTGTGTTATCTCGGTAGGATTTGAATCGTCTATTGTCGGATCAGTATCTCCCCAGTCATATTCTTGGAAATTAATATTGTCGCGCATATATATATCATAAAGCATTGGTATAATGTAATACCCCCCAACAGTAACTATAATAAGTGTTCCTATATTGTAAATGAACCCGGGCATATGTAATTTTTTATGTAAGAGGACCAATATAATCAATAACATTCCAAAAAATATACAGGTTTTCACTATATTCATCTGCAATCTATACTTTTGCAAATAATATGTGTTAATCTCCGCCATTCTAATTTTATTTATGCTTATACCGTCAATATTTTCCAGATTATTTCTTATGTTTTTTGCCTCCTCCTTCATTATTTTTGAAGTAATCGCTTTATTTTCTAAATTATCCGCTTTCAAAATAGCGCTATTATATGTGTTTCTAAATTTATTCGGCTGTGTAGACATCAAACTATTTCTTATATCTTCTATTCCTTGCATAAAGCCTGACCCTGCTTTCATAAAAGGGGTGGCTTTCGCCTTTGTCCCTTTTATGCATTTTTCTACTTCATTTTGCCATAAATTCTTGTTTGAATTTATTAACTGTTCCTTTTGGTTCGGTGTTAAACAATCCCAACACGGACACTCGTCTTCTCCGGCTCTCCGTGCTGGATTCGAAATGTTAATATCATCGGGTGGCCGGTTCGTTTTCAACCACCCTTTCGCAACATCCCATCCCGGGCCACCGGTGCCGCTACATCCGGACTTGGGGTCATATGAGTCTTCTGATGGATCTTTGGCTTTGGGAACCCACCCATAGAAATTTGCAATAAAATTATATTTATCCGAGTTGCTAACGAGTTTATCGTCTAGATAACTAGTAATACCCGTACCAATGTTGGCGGGTTGTGCATTCATGTAATTGCTCCAAATCTCCCCAATGCCTTTTTGACAACTCTTAATCATATCATTTTGTGTCTGTAGACCAAAATTTAATCCCGTATTAATAATATATTCGGCATCGTGTAATGTATTTAACTCCTGTGTTAAACTTGCTGTGTCATCTCCTGCTGCGGGGGAAGCCATTATATATATAATAGGATATATATAATAAGATATACGATGGTTGCTAAATATTACAGCAAATATTTTATGAAATAATATAATAATATAGCTATTCCACTCATTAAAATAATTGTCTCCGCAATACCTACGGTTTCGATTATATATACTCTTGCAATTATACATAAAACTCCTACAAATATTATTGAAAATATTATAATTTGTATTTCTCCCGATTTTCGCTCTACTTTTGAAGAGCTTAACTCATTCTCATTTTTAGCTAACGTTAATAATTTATTATTTAATTCAGACCTCTCAACTATTAGTCTTCTATTATATAGTTCTCCCGTTTGGTTCCCGGAAGCTGTTGCTGCTCCTCCCATCGCAGAAGATATCCTGTTCACTTTCTCTTCTTCCATATTATTTATTTTAGCTCCCAAAAGGTTCATTTTATGAAGTATTTCAGTAAGCTTTTCATTTGACTCAGATATTAATGCGGGAAGACCCGTCGAACTCTCTACTACTCCATCTGTCGGAGAGTTAATTTTATTGATTAAATCTCTTATTTTTTTTTCATAAAATATTCGCGTTTCATTATAAGAATTTTCTAGCGTATTGTATTTATCAATAAGCTTCGTCGGCGCGCCCGCCGGGGCGGCGGTGGTTACAATCGATGCATCGTTTCCAGATGAACCTATAGTCATATATATGTTATTTGTATATTATATTATTCCGGTTAAATAGATGTGCCTCGATATTGTAAATAATATTACCGTGCATACGACAAGCATTGTAATATGTAAGGGAGTTGCAGTAAAACCTCCGCGAATACCGTAGATTGAGTATACTAACAACAATAAACCAATAATCATCCACACAATCAATTGTATTTTATTAGAAGACATCAATAATCCAGTTGTCTCCGCCTTACCATCCGCAGTATCGTTCAAAAGGCGGAGCCTGTCTATTTTATCCATATTTGAGTTCATCTCAAGCATATTTTTGGTTATCTGGGTTTGGAGAGTTACTAGTTTATTTCCTAGTAGTTTGTCTTCTTTCTTAAGTCCGGCAATATGTTTATCTATTTTGATGACAAATGTCGTGAGGTCTTCATGTGCTAACTTCACATTATTATAGAGGACGTTGTCAAAATACTCACAAATATAATCGTTATTCGTTATCGGCTCTCCTGTTTTAATAGAGTTCCAAACGTCTTCCGTGACCGGCGTGCTCTCTGTAGGGCAAGATGTTGTGTTTCTCGAATTATATACATCGTCGTTAGCGAATATGTGCTTTGTTCCTTTACTGTCGATCCACGCGTAATTATTACCGCTACTAATAATTGTTCCGCCCATCCCACAACCTCCCCCGAGTGCTAGACCCCCCCCATCGCTAAGTTTATTTATAGTGCTGGCGTTTACATACTCTTTTACCCAATGTTTATTGCACTGTTCTCCCGCACTATTTAATTTTCCCAATAGAGTGTTGTATTCTTTTTCGTCTTTCGCATTTTTAAGTGCATCAGACAGCGTACTAGTATCTATCCTTTGTTTCAATCCAAACTTATTTACATAATATCTTTCCGGATAATATTTTTCCGACTTAGAATCCCACCAACCCGGCGTTTTTATGTTTTCCCTCAGTCCGTCCATCATCTTCACGGCAAAAAGTTCATTAGCCGCCCTCAAATAATCTGGAGAAGAAATTTCGGGCTTAATACTTTTAACATCACCACACTTATTGTCCCAGCGCTTCTTAAACAGCCCCTTCCATTCCCCAGTTAACTCCGCTGTCCACGTTGCCTTTTCATCGGCCGCTGATTTCCATATTCCAATTTCAGTGGAAAACTGTTGACATTTTGTATTTTCTTTGCAGCAAAACACTCCCGACGTATTGGCCGACGGCATCTTATTCCCGCCATCTTTGCTCCCACAGGATGTGATGGGCTTTGTTGATTTAAGGGCGTCGCCAAAAACTGCTAAGCCTTTTTCACTAGCAGAACCTACTAACTCACCCACACCAGCTTTCGCACGAGTTTCGTGGCTCGCCCACAAACCTGGGCCCGTCGGATTTCCTTCTTCCAATACCCACCCAGAATCACACGAAGACCACTTATTTTCGTTTGACCCGCGCATATTCCCGTTAAATGCGTCGTCCATTTCATCTTTTGTGCATATTCTTCCTCCCATCTCCTGACATACATCACCCGCTTCTTTCTTTGTACACCCATCAGCATTACACGCACGATAAGGACCTTCTGGAAACTCTTTTTTCCATTTATTATCTTTATTTTCTTCCAGTGCCAGGATGGCACCATTTGACGGCTGGGGCAATTCATCGAACGTCTTCGCATTCTGCTTATACCAATCTACCACCGGTTTAATATTTGTAGCCTTCCCATAGTCTGTATCTGTTATTTCATAGTATACTGCAACCTTCGCACATTTTTCAAATAGAGGCAGGCCCGAGCCGCTAATATCTTCCAAGAACTTAATATCCTTTGAGTTATACAACGTAACATTCTCTAGATTTTCATTATTTATAATAATATTATTTCTATAGGTAGTCGTCTCATTATTCATCGTTTTAATATGAGAAACATATTGTTTGCGTGCGTCTTCAAATACATCCTTCTTTCCTCCATATGTCACCATTATTTCGTCAAATTCATCTTTTAGATTTTCTAACACAGCATCATTACCTCCCTCTTTATTTACAATCACTCCTGTAGCCATCCCTTCCACCGTTACGTTTGCTATGGGTTGGACCCTTTGCAGCGAAGATGCTAGTCCTTCATATAGGGTTGCCTTATTTTTTAAATAATCTTCGCTCTGTGATAAATTATTATTAATAATTGATTTTTTATTTACCATTTATCTATACAATTATATTAGAAAATGTATTTTTCTCATATAATTTAACCCGAGTCTGTATCTTTTGTATATGATATTGGTATAAATTTAGTATTAACCTTACCTGTAATATCTGTGATATACAGCGCCAAGTATTTATACAATAAAACTATTACTATTATTGATATAATGATATTCCCTAAATAATACTGATTATATAGAAGCTGGCTATCATATACTTGGCCAACCGCCCCCGCCTTTCTTCCTTGCAATGAGTTTATTTTTCTCTCTAGTTTGCTATTCTTCACTTGCAAAGAATCTATATCCTTTGATACTGTGAGTATGCAATCTTGCATCGACTCAATGTCTGTCTCAATCTGATGTTTTATTGTAAATAATTCGTGCTGGACATCAAGAAGCCTTGTTTCTATATCTTCCATATTCACGAGTATGCCGTTTCGGTCTGCCCCCAACATTTCCGAGAATTTGGTTTGAGCTATATTTTTATTTTTTATATATTTGTCATTTAAATCTTGCAGCTCCCACTTGTCGTGTCTCAGTTTACGAATCGAACCAATCACGTATTTGCGATGATATGCATTGAGATCATCCTTTTGTTTCTTGGAAATGGCGGCTGAGCCACCAGGAACTGCATCTAAGACGGATTTCATTTCTTTTTCAACTCCAGATGCGTCGAGGTATTTTTTTTTATCTTTGGACACGGTGTCTACCAAATCAGTAAAAAACTTTGTGGGTTTACCATTAAATAAATCTTCTTCATATAATTCCATATTGTATGTTGGATAACGACTAGTATATTCGGTTAATATGCTTAAATACTCGTCCGCTAAATTCTGAAGAATATTATTATATTCATCCGCCGAATGCAGAATTTTCTTTTTACACCCTACCTTTGTATAATTAGTTGCACTATTAATTAAATTATATCCCCTTATTAATTCATTTTCTGCAGTTGATGTACCCGTCATCTATCTATATATTTATTGAGAACATATTCTATAAAATATCGTTTTAATTGACGTTCTGCTGGGTCTCTCAACCTCGCAAATATCTCCTGGTCTCATCCCAATTGCTAAAGATACTGGACTGAATCGTGAAATATCGGGGATTTGGGAATCCCGCTCAATGTTATATTTTGTCCTCATCTTTTTCGCATTTTCCTCTGATAGAATTGTATGTCCCGGAACCAACTCGTGGTCTAAGATATTAAACTGCAGTCTCTTAATGTTATACAATATAATGTATACCTTCTGTTGCTCCCAAATATTTTTTACCGATTTAATCAAAGACTCGTTCGGTTCGTCCTTTGTAATAATGATAAGATTATCCTTTTGTTCTAATATGTTTTCTAAATTAAACAAATCCTCAATAAAATCCTGTATATTTGCAACCCGCAAACTTTTGGATTTACCCTTCTCCAGATGATATTTTACATATGTCTTTTGACTCGTTTTCGGATTTGTCACCAACATATCCATCTGCTTTTCAATAAACATAAGATTTACTTCGTTAATATTTGAACCCTCGTAATCTTCCACATTAAATCCCTGTTTACTTAACTGCTTTAAAAGATTTCCTCTCGCTTTGAAAATTTCTATGATTTGATTACTCTGAGCCATACTTAATTTATACTAGATATAAATATTTAACTGGTTTCAATTTTTATATTTTTATGCTCACCCTTTTCCTCTTCTTCTTTTTCTTTACTTGCGTCTTTTTCATCATTCGTCGTTAAGCTTAATATAGAATTACGCTGCTTATCCAATAATCTAGCCTTAGCCTGCTCAATTTCATCCATTACTCGTGTGTCTAAAGGAAGTGGTTGTAAATCATCTGGAACCCCTCCGATGCTATCAGTCTTCGACTGTTTAATAATATCTAGAGCGTTTCCTACCTTTTTTATTTTTACTTCTTCCAATGGTCCTTGCAAAGAATCTTTTTCTATTGAACTTGCTTGTTGCATCTGCTGCTGATTTGGTTGCATCTGCTGCTGATTTGGTTGCATCTGCTGCTGATTTGGTTGCGGAAGCGTTTGCGGTTGTGCAGCCCATATTATTTGGGGTTGCTGCATCGCTATTGGTTGCTGCATCGCTATTGGTTGCTGCATCGCTATTGGTTGCACCAGTCCCTGTTGTCCTTGTCCTTGTTGTCCTTGTCCTTGTTGTCCTTGCCCTTGCTGCACCAATCCTTTATTTACTTCGCCTTTTGATTTTATTTGTTTGACAACTGCATCCCAGTTGTTAGGAATAACATTTTTACGTAATTCCTTTACAATTAGTATGGGCGGAATCGGTGTTCCGCTGTCATAAACTGCCTCTTCAGTTTTCCATCCCGCCGGATAATCATCTGGTTTCCTTCCTACATCGGCCTCATCCCATGAATCTGTTTCCCTCCCCTTTTCATTTAATAGACGAGACCCCCACATTTTATCTGATATTAGATACCATCCGGATAGCTCTGGGACTAATGCAATTTCTTTTGCCGTGCCCTGCGATGCTGTGCCCTGCGATGCTGTGCCCTGCGATGCTGTGCCCTGCGATGCTGTGCCCTGCGATGCTGTTCCCTGCGATGCTGTGCCCTGCGATGCTGTGCCCTGCGATGCTGTGCCCTGCGATGCTGTGCCCTGCGATGCTGTGCCCTGCGATGCTGTGCCCTCGCCCGGAGTAGTAGGGGTTTTAAATAAAATATCCGGTCCTTGTTTACGTTTTTTTCTAGTCTCCCGCACCATTTTCGCGGTCGTTGAATCTTTACCAGTTAACTTCAACATATTATTAGAATAAGCAAGATTTGTTAGATGGTCAACATTGCTATCCGTAATAATTCTCATCTGAATATTCATCGCCTGGAGTTCGTGCATCATTAGTTTAAATGCGTAAGGGACTCTAATTATGCTGAAAGATCTGCCGTATTTGCTTATGTTTTCAATATGCATATTACCCTCTAGGCTATTCTTGAATTGTATAGGTCCATCCGCCTGTGGACTCATAAATATTTTTAGACTATCATTATAAATCGCAAGCATCCCGGTAACATTACATACCGCCATATAATACTCGTCCCCCCGAACCAACATAGACTCTTGTAAAAAGTTCGCCGCTCCGTGCCCAATGATGCCGTCGCGCTCCATTTCACCTACGCGAAGCCCGCCGTCATTCGCCCGTCCCTGGACGGTCTGTCTCGTTAATACGGTCCTCGGTCCTCTCGCCCTATAATTTATTTTGTCTTTTACCATATGCTTTAGTCTCATATAATAGGTCGGGCCCATAAATATATCTGATTGCATCTGTTCTCCCGTTTCTCCATTATACAATACTTGATTCCCGCTAGAATGAAACCCCTGAGTTTTAAGCATATCGCCAAACTCCTTATGCTTTGACCCCTTGTTCATAAACGCGGTGCAATCGCCAAATCCTCCATATAAACAACACGCTTTTCCCATTAACGTCTCAATTAATTGACCTATGGTCATTCTCGACGGAAGAGCGTGCGGATTTACAATAATATCAGGGCGAATACCGTCTTCCGTGAAAGGCATGTTTGCTTCCGGTATAACCAGACCAATCGTTCCCTTTTGTCCGCACCGAGAACAGAATTTGTCGCCTATGCTCGGTATTCTCTCATTCCTTACGCGCACTTTCGCTATTCTGAACCCCTCTCCATTATCAGTGATAAACGTTTTATCGACATATCCCAGCTGCCCCTTCTTGGGAAATACCGACGCGTCTAATGAATTTTCGGGATCTTCTAAATTTGTTGTAATCTTCCCGATTAATACCTTCTTATCATCCAATAATGTGTTTTCTCTTATTAACCCATATTCATCCAAATCTCCATAATCAAACCCAGGTTTTAATCCTATTACCTGTTCATCATTTACCTTCGCAAACTTGGAGTCTATCGTTGAACCGGCGACAGTTGAACTTTCCTCATAGCTTTCATACATATTATAATACGTCGTTCTGAATATACCTCTGTCTAGCGACCCCCCGTTAAATAAAATGGCGTCCTCTACATTATATCCACCATAACACATAATTGCAACAATTACATTCTCCCCATACGGATGCTGCTCCTTATTTATTTTATCCAAATATCTACTTTTTACCAGTGGGATTTGTCCATTGTTTAATACCACTCCCATCTTATCTATTCTATTCTGATAATTTGAATGATACAGCGAAACCGCCTGCTTCATCTGCCCACACGCAAATAAATCGCGGGGCAACTGGTTATTCTCGGGGAACACAACCTGGTTCCCCATAATTCCCAATATTAACGATGGATGTATCTCTATGTGCGTATATTTTTTTACCCCCAGCCGATCTTGATGCATCGCTATTAATGTTCCTTCTTCTTCCGCATTATCTATATATTCTATAACCGATCTTTCTAAAGTTTCTATTTTGACAGCTCCATATAAATCATCTGGTGAATCGTATACCCTACACGTATTTAACGAGTCGTCCTTTTTTTTAGAAAACCCGTTTAATAATTGTTTCCACGTGAAATTGTTTTTCATTATCGAATCGATTATATTTTGACGCGCATAGCTCGGCATCTTGTTCTCCACATAATATACGGGCCTACTTAGTCGCCCAGCGTCGGTATAAACAAACAACGTGTTCTCTATTATATTCCAGTATACACTCGTGTATATAGGAAGCAGCCCATTACGTCTATATAATTTCATTTTAGCCTCGGTGTCTATAGGCGTGTCAATACACCCAACCCAACTTCCATTTACTAACACCTTGCATCGTGACGATATATATTTTGCGGTTGCCTCTGTTAACATTCTCATATTCGCGTGTTTTCGCAACCATAGTATTATTGGTGTGGACGGACATCCACTAGTAATATGTACCGCCATACTCATATGTTTATGTAATCCTACGTTGCCGCCGTCCGGAGTGTCTACAGGATCTATCATCCCCCACTGCGAACCGTGCAAAAGGAGAGGGCCCGTTACTTTTGCACTCGCGTCGATCGACAGACTTACCTTTCTCAATTGCGCCAGAGCTGAGTTATAGCTTAATCTATTTAAATCTTGAACAACGCCCAGACGCTTGGTATGAGCTTCTGCGCCCCAATTCCCCTTAAATGCTTTTTTAATTCCGCCATCAACGATTCTTTCTGAAAAGAACTCTATCGTGTTTAATTCAATTAAATTATGGAAATTCTCCTGATATATGCCTTCCTTATAGTAATACTCTTTGTCGATTTTCTTGAAAATATTTTTTAGTTGGAGAGAGTAATATTCTTTAAATAATCCAGAAAGTAATGTTCCCGGCAATTCTACACGCTTATATCTAAAACTATCTCTGTCCGTCGGCTTCTTTATTTTCATATGGACCTTTAGCATCTCATTCACCATATATCCGACGAAAAACGCCTTATCTTTGAAATTCATCTCTCCTATATTCGGCAACAATAAGTCTGTTAATATTTCCAACGTATGTGGTATCGTCTTCCCTTTCGTAAATGTTGCGATAAATTTAAGAGCCAACTCCTGCGTAAAAAAACGATTGGCGTCGTGAACAGATGGTATAAATAAATCCAAGAAAGACTCGTTCTTCTCAATATCTAATAAACAATGCTCTATGATAGCCTTATCTGGCTCTACACCTAGAGCACGCATTAATATAAATAGAGGGATTGGTTTCCTTACATTAGGAATTACAGCTACTATTTGCCCGTTTGAGTATGTGGTTGATGGCAGAACCATTCGCACCGAAAATGTTCTTACCGGCTTTGATGTATCCTCCGCGGCGCATCTTATATCTGCTGCTGCTCCGTATAATTCGTTGACGCTTCCCCTAACATATAACATATTGTCTGCGAATTTCTCTTGGGGGACTATGCACTTCTCTTTGCCGTCTATTATAAAATATCCTCCATAATCGTTCTTACATTCTCCCATCTCAAATCTTACACGAGAATCTAATCCACGAAGAACACATAAATCCGACATCAACATTATTGGAAATTTACCCATATAAATCTTTTCTAGTATTATCGTTCGGGTTGGTTGTTCATCTTCGCCTTTCGATTCATCTGCGCCTTCTTTCGATTCATCTGCGCCTGCACCCGGCTCTTCGCCTTCTATAAAAAAATCCACCTCAACATCATAGTGAACAGTAACGCCATATGTCATATTTCTTAGCCTCGCCTCATTTGGAAACATAAAATGTGGGTTGTCTTCATCGTATATAACGGGTTTTCCATAGTAAACTCTTTCCCCGCTTTTTCCACCAAGATATAAATTACACCTAAACTTAAATGCTTTTGTTAATGGGTCTTGTCCTTTCATTATTCGGATTGGGTTCTTCTCCTTCATTATGCGATTCATACCAGTCTTGAAAAATTCATTATATGATGTTAAGTGGTGTTCCACGAGTAAACTGGGGTTGTCGTCAAACATCTTATCTATAATCGGTTGGGCTATTGTATCGTTATCCACGCTCATTATATAATAAACGGACTATTTTTTAAGAGTTTTTTAAATAAATATAGTTATTCTTTCATAATTATATTTATTTATTTATTTATTTATTTTTTTGCTGCTGCCTTTTCTCTTCTCGCCGTTAGCTTTTTACACGCAGCCAAATTTGATTTTTTTTCTTCTTTAGTTTTCCCTCCGCACTGAGTTTCTCTGCATCCTATTTGTTCACAAAACTCCCCATACCATCCACAATTGCATTTGCATTTGCCGGGCCCTCCGCCCACAAAAGTTTTGCATTTGCCTTTTCCAGAGCACAACTCCCCAGACGAATTCATACACTGCACTTTATCATCATAACAAGCCGGGACGACGCCGGAGTGAATCCACGCGCACCCGTCTTTCGAGTTGCAGTGTGTTTTGCTCAATGACGTGCACTTGCTTTTTTTAACAGAACTACTATCTTCGCCAGATGGGGATGCGGAGGACGGAGAAGAGGTCCCCGACAAGGAACTTGACAAGCCCGCCAACGCTGTTTTACCCTCTTTGAATCCCTCTTTCTTTTTATCTCCTAAAATAAACAATCCTATTATTATAAAAAAAAGGAGATATGGAAATAACACCAAGAACCACGATATATTATTGTATCCTTTTTTGCATACGGAATCTAATATAAATGTCCATATTGCGGTGTATAGTGCTTGACAGAAAAACACAAACGATGTGCTCATTACCTTACACGTGTAGCTTCCGATGCAAAACTTCGTATCGTTCCCTGCATTCTGGGCCATTAATATAATTATAGAAATCATCGACATTACTAAATATACATATGCTGGCGTGCATAATTTTTTGATCGCCTTAGTTATATTCATCAATTTATATAATTATAGATATATTTTTATTTAATGGTGCTTATTTTTACATTTATCGCACGTGCATCCTGGTTTACATTTTCCATTTCCACACGTGCACTTTCCTTTAACCTTGCCGCAGTTGCATCCATCCGTTCCGTCTACAATATTTTCTAAAAAGAACAACGCTATA
>Ga0302131_1000285_pt1 | contig 31490 bp, 25 predicted proteins | sample CB9_20m_MG_FD_203105 | JGI IMG/M metagenome (GOLD analysis project Ga0302131, IMG submission 203105) | Marine microbial communities from Western Arctic Ocean, Canada - CB9_20m | ecosystem: Environmental > Aquatic > Marine > Oceanic | place: Canada: Western Arctic Ocean | collected 2017-09-19
CCAGCGCTTCGCACTGGTCGTGTGGTCGCTCTCGGACGTCCTGTCCTTCACGACACTTGGGCATCCTGCCCGGCGTCTACCAATTCCACCACACTGGCATTCCGATAATTTAAAGAGATCGCACTCTTTCCCCCTACCGCGATATCCAGCAGGAGGGCGGCGATTATAGCAGTGATCAACAGGCGGTCAACTGCGGATATGGGGCTTATGCGATTAAATGTTCCGGGTTGAAAGAGTTTGGCCTTTGGCGCTGTTTTCTATACCCTTGCCGACTTGTACAAATCAATCAATCACAACAGGCTTTTGACCCTATATTTATGCGCCGCGATCTCTTTCAATTTGACCTTCCCGATGAGCTGATAGCCCGCCAGCCCGCTGAACAGAGGCAGGGTAGTCGGCTGTTGTATCTCGACTCTGCGTCTGAGGATCTGCGCCATCAGCAGTTTACTGATCTGCTGTCGCATATCGATCCCGGTGATCTGATGGTGTTTAACAATACCAAGGTGATTGCAGCGCGCTTATTCGGTCAAAAAGAGAGTGGCGGTAAAATTGAGGTGTTGGTGGAGCGGGTGCTGAGTACAGATTCCGTTGTAGCCCATATTCGCGCCAGCAAGTCGCCTAAACCGGGCAATCAGCTGCTGTTTGATGAGGGATATAGTGCGGAGATGTTGGGCCGCAGCGGTGACCTGTTTGAACTGCGATTTAGCGCACCGGTATTGGATGTGCTGGATCGGATTGGTCATATGCCATTACCTCCTTATATAGACCGTGCCGATACTGAGGAAGATCAGAGTCGCTACCAGACAGTTTATGCTGACCAGCTGGGTGCTGTGGCAGCGCCTACGGCGGGGCTGCACTTTGATGATCAGATATTGGCGGATATCACAGCGAAGGGCGCGAAGATTGCTTTTGTGACTCTTCATGTGGGGGCTGGAACTTTTCAGCCGGTGCGGGCGGACAATATCCATGACCACCATATGCACACGGAGTGGCTCCAGGTCAGTGATGAGGTCTGTGAGCAGGTGCGCGAGACTAAAGCGGCTGGCGGTCGAGTCATTGCTGTGGGGACTACCAGTGTGCGCTGCCTTGAAACGGCGGCGAGCTCGGGTTCGATTATGCCTTTTGAGGGCGATACGAATATTTTTATCTTTCCCGGTTATCGCTTTAAGGTAGTGGATGCACTATTGACCAATTTTCATCTGTCGGAATCGACGCTGCTTATGTTGGTCAGCGCCTTTGCCGGTTATAAGCCTATAATGCAGGCTTATTTAGAGGCGGTGGCCGAGCGCTACCGGTTCTTTAGTTATGGCGATGCAATGTTTTTGCGTCACAACCCCCAAGCTTCTGAGACTATTCCCGAATGAGTTCCACTTCTGATACCACCACTAATTCCACACCTAATGTTCAGGGGCATCCCCAATCCAAGCGCGAGTGCTTTATGGATTTTGCTGTGTCGGCGACTGACGGCAAGGCGCGACGTGGTGAAATGACCTTTCCGCGGGGCAAGGTGCAGACTCCTGCCTTTATGCCTGTGGGGACCTACGGCACGGTGAAAGGTATGTTACCCAAGGATATAGTTGAGATCGGTGCTGAGATGATTCTCGGTAATACCTTTCATCTGATGCTGCGTCCCGGCACTGAGGTGATTAAAGCCCACGGTGACCTCCATGACTTTACCCAGTGGCAGGGTCCAATTCTCACTGATTCCGGTGGTTTTCAGGTGTTTAGTCTTGGGGATATGCGCAAGATTACTGAAGAGGGTGTGAAGTTTAAGTCGCCGATTGATGGTAGCCCGGTATTTATTGATCCGGAGACGTCCATGCAGGTACAGGCGGATCTGGGCAGTGATGTGGTGATGATCTTTGATGAGTGCACACCCCATCCAGCTACGGTGAAACAGGCCAGTGATTCTATGCAGCTTTCTTTACGTTGGGCGGAGCGCAGTAAAACCGCTCATGGCGACAGCCCTTCGGCGCTGTTTGGTATTGTTCAGGGTGGCATGTATGAGTCCCTGAGGGATGAATCACTAAAAGGATTGGTAGATATAGGCTTTGATGGCTATGCCATCGGTGGGTTGTCGGTTGGCGAACCCAAGGAAGACATGATGCGTATTCTCGATCATCTGGCGCATCAGATGCCAGCGGATCGACCGCGGTACCTGATGGGTGTGGGTAAGCCTGAAGACTTGGTGGAAGGCGTGCGCCGAGGTATCGATATGTTTGACTGTGTTATGCCAACCCGCAATGCCCGTAATGGTCATCTGTTTACTAGCACCGGTGTGGTGAAAATTCGCAATGCCCGCCATCGCCATGATACTGGCACACTGGATAGTCAATGTGACTGCTATACCTGCACTAACTTTAGTCGCGGCTATCTCCATCACTTGGAACGCTGTGGCGAGATGCTCAGTGCTCAGCTCAATACCATCCATAATTTACGCTTTTACCAGACCCTGATGTCAGGCCTGCGTGAGGCCATTGCCGAGACCCGACTGGAAGCCTTTGCTGATGAATTTTATCTGCAGCAGGGCAAGGATAAGCCTGCGCTTTAGGGCGTGAGGCTGTAGGGGGTTTAAATCGTCAATTGTGCCCCCAAATATGATGCTAATGCCGCTATAATGCGCCGCTGAATTTATTGGAATGTCTGATCATGCCTAACAAGTTTCCCCTGTGGAAGAATATAACAATCCTCTTGGTTGTCACCTTTGGTTTTGTTTTTGCCGCGCCAAACCTCTACCCACCGGATCCAGCGATTCAGCTGTCGGGACAGAGCGGTGCTATGCAGATCGATGCTGCGGTACTGCAAAAGGTTGAGCAGTCACTAGATGAAGCGGGTATTGCCCACTTTGCCGGTGAGTCCGATGGCGAAGCTCTGTTGATCAGATTGAAGGATATAAAACTGCAGCTGCGCGCCAAGGAAGTGATTCAGGCGACTATGGGCGGTGACTATATTGTTGCACTGAACCTGGCGCCAACCACTCCAGACTGGTTGCGTGATCTGGGTGGCGTGCCAATGAAACTGGGCCTTGATCTCAGTGGCGGTGTGCACTTTTTACTTGAGGTTGACCTGGCCTCAGCGCTGGCTACTCGCCTTGAGAGCGATCTAGAAGACGTTAAGACGGCACTGCGCGAAGAGCGTATTCGCTACCGCAGCTTTGAACTGAGCAATAATCAAATTGTTGGCCAATTTCGCGATGCAGAAGAAGTGGCTCGCGCCAAGACCTTAATTCGCACTAATTTGCGTGATCTGCAGCCACAGTCTCAGCCGGGGCAAAACCCACTGACACTAGTACTTAAACTGAGCGATATCGCCAGCCGCGAAATTGAAGATAACGCCATCAAACAAAACCTGACTTCGTTGCGCAATCGCGTAAACGAATTGGGTGTCTCTGAGCCCATGGTGTCCCGTCAGGGTAAAAACCGCATTGTGGTAGAGCTGCCAGGTGTTCAGGATACAGCTGAAGCCAAGCGTATTATTGGCAAGACCGCCAATTTAGAATTCCGCCTCGAGGCCAGTGGCCGTGTTGGCGAGATGTTTGACTTCCGCAATCCCAAGGGCCAGGGCCCAGATGCTCGTCTTGAGAGCAAGGCTGTGATTACCGGTGAGAATGTTACCGATGCCCGGGCTAGCTTCGACGAGAATGGTCGTCCCCAAGTCAATATCACCCTTGATGCCAAAGGTGGATGGCAGATGGGTTATGCCACCAGAGACAATATTGGTCGTCGTCTCGGGGTACTGTTTATTGAGTTCAAAACCAAATTGGAAAAATCCATCGACGAAAACGGTGAGTTGGTCCTAACACCTGTGCCTTTTGTTGAAGAAAATATTATCAGCTTGGCCACGGTTCAGGCTCAGCTTGGCAAGCAGTTTAGAATTACCGGCCTCGAGCAGCGTGAGTCCTCAGAGCTGGCTCTGCTATTGCGCGCCGGAGCCCTGGCCGCGCCCATGTACATTGTTGAAGAACGCACCATTGGCCCCTCACTGGGTGCGGACAATATTGCGCTGGGTGTTAAGTCGGTAGCTGTGGGCATGGCCCTGGTACTGCTATTTATGTTGGTGGTCTATCGCGGCTTTGGTGTCTTCGCCAATATCGCACTGGCAATGAATTTGGTGCTGCTGGTGGCCTTTATGTCACTGCTCGGCGCGACCCTAACGTTGCCCGGTATTGCAGGTATAGTTCTGACTGTGGGTATGGCGGTGGACGCCAATGTACTTATTTTCTCGCGGATTCGTGAGGAGCTGGCTGCTGGGGCGTCGATTCAAGGCTCTATCAGCGCTGGTTATGACCGCGCCTTTGTGTCGATTCTGGATGCCAATATCACCACATTAATTGTTGCGTTGATTCTGTTCCTGATTGGTTCGGGTCCGGTTCAAGGTTTTGCCGTGACATTGTCTATCGGTATTTTGACCTCGATGTTTACCTCTATTGTGATGACCAGAGGACTGGTTAACCTGGTTGTCGGTGGCCGCAAAATCAAAACCCTGTGGATTTAGGAAGAAGATTATGACTAACTTAAAAATCTATAACTTCATGGGGCTGCGCAAAATTGCAGCGATCTTCTCTGCTGTACTGCTGATCGCTTCGGTCGCGTCCCTGTCCACCAAGGGCTTAGTGCTGGGCCTAGATTTTTCCGGTGGCACACAGATCGAAGTGGGCTACGAACAGCCAGCCGATGTTGCGGCTATTCGCCAGCAGCTTGAGGGCGCTGGCTTTGAAGGTCCAGTGGTTATTCAATATGGCTCTGAGACCGATGTGTTGATTCGCTTGCAGGGCAAGCCGGAGCAGGGTCTGTCGGAGAAGGTCTACGATGTTTTAGAGGATGGTAGCGAAGCGGTTGAGCTGCGTCGTGTAGATTTTGTCGGGCCTCAGATTGGTGAAGAGCTGCGTGAAGATGGCGGCCTCGGTATGCTCACGGCTCTGGCCGTAGTGATGCTCTATGTAGCGATTCGCTTTCAGCTTAAATTTGCCATTGGCGCTGTATTGGCACTGGCTCATGATGTGATTATCACCCTTGGATTCTTCTCGATTGCTGGGCTTGAATTTGATCTCACTGTATTGGCAGCAATACTGGCGGTGGTGGGTTACTCGCTAAATGACACCATTGTTGTATCGGATCGCATCCGTGAAAATTTCCGTAAGATTCGCAAGGCGACACCGGTGGAAGTGATCAATGAGTCACTCTCGCAGACATTGTGGCGGACGATTAATACCTCGGTAACCACTATGCTGGTGCTACTGGCGCTGTACTTTATTGGCGGTGAGTTGATTCACAACTTTGCCGTGGCGCTGATGGTGGGTGTGGGTATAGGTACCTATTCTTCAATCTATGTTGCGGCCACCGTTATGCTGGCGCTTAAGGTCGATCGCGAAGATCTGCTTGAGCCAGTTGAAGGCGAGCTAGTCGACGACCTGCCTTAAATCTGCTCCTCCTCATACTGATCCCTATCCACTGATCCTAGGTGATGCAGGCTGTGCTATCTTAAGTAGATTGCAAACAGCTGTATTGACAACGGATGGTGGAGAGCGGGTGATGAACAAGCATGAAACAATAAATTATCTTGAATTCCCTTCGCGGAATCTGTCCGCCAGCAAAGCCTTTTTTAGCGCAGTGTTTGGCTGGACCTTCACCGATTATGGCCCCGAATATACGGCATTTTCCAATGCCGGAATGGACGGCGGTCTCTATGCTGCTGACCAGGCATCGATTACTGCCAATGGCAGCGCGCTTGTGGTTTTCTACAGCGATAATCTCGAAGCCACTCAAGACAATATTGAGAGTGCGGGGGGGCTGATCGTCAAACCCATGTTTTCTTTCCCCGGCGGTCGCCGCTTTCAGTTCACCGAGCCTGCTGGCAATGAATTTGCCGTGTGGACCGATAGAGCGGTTACGGAGTCAATATGATGGTGGCGCAGATGTGTATGTCGGCCCCTGTCTCTAAAAAATCTCTATCTAACGGCCTGTCCAAGTTGTGTTTTAGTCTATTCACCAGCTGTTTGCTATCTAGCTGCACGCTAATTCCACAGCTTTCAGGGCCTACAGAATGTCCGGCGCCAGCCGAAGTTATTCTGCCGGTTATTGAGCCGCAGAGCTGCCCAGAGCCTCAGGTGATTGAACGCATAGTCACCAAATTTGTTACTCCAGAACCGCCACCAAGGGCTACCACCGCGGGAAAATTACACCTGCCGATTATAGGTGCCGTGGAGTGGGCAAGAATCCAACCTGCAGGGCTATGGATTGAATCGCGTATAGATACCGGCGCTGACACTACCTCTATTCATGCAGAAAATATTCAATTGATTGAAAAAGATGGCAAGCGCTATGTACGCTTTGTGCTTGTCGATGCGGTGACTGGGAATGCTCATCAACAGGAGCTGAGACTGCGCCGTCGGGTGCTGATTAAACAGAGCGGCGGTCCCGATGAACGGCGCTATGTGGTGAGAATGTGGGTGACCCTAGGTGACATCCGTTCGAAAATTGACGTCAATCTTTCCGATCGCTCCGACTTTGAGTACCCATTTTTGATTGGACGCAATTTCTTGATGGACAATATGATTGTCGATGTCGGCCGTCACCACACTGTGGTGGTGCGCCCGGATATTAGCGGTGATTAATTCACGGATCCAAATTGGCTTAATTAGTGGCATATTGATTGCACTGGGTGTCGGGCTTACTCTGTATAAGGCGGTGAGTCTCAATTTGCCACTCTTACCCGGTGAGTATCGAGAGGTATGGACGGTTGAGTCAAAGACCAGCTTTACGCCCAGCAATGGTCCTGTAAATGTCCAGTTGCGCTTGCCTGCATCGCTGGCAGGTTGGACTATTTTGGATGAACATTTTGTCTCCTCGGGTTTTGGTTTTTCGATTCTCCAAAAACCCGATACCACTAGCACTGCACGCTGGACCCGCCAGTCTCTAGATCGACCCACCACCCTCTATTATAAAATGCAGATATACCGTGCTAGCCTGGATAGGCAGTTGCCCCCGCTAGAGTTTGAGGTGCCGGTCAAGCCGTTGCTAGAAGCTGACCAGCAGGCGGCAATGGATAGGTTAGTGGAGCGGATTCGGCAACAATCGTCAGACAGTGAGAGTTTTACCCTCTTGTTGTTGCAGGAGTTGCTGCGAGATTCTCAAGATCAGGATATTCTCTTTTTACTCAACTCGTATGATGATAATTCCCTGGCGCTGATTCTACATAGTCTGGCCAGCGCAAATATCTCTGCTCACGAGCTGCGCGGTATTGAGCTAGAAGATGGTCGGCGGCGTCAGACTCTGAGCTCCTTGATTGAAGTGTACAGTGGCGAGCGATGGATTATTGCCAACCCTAAAACGGCAAGTGTTGGGCTGCCAGATAATTTCTTTATTTGGCAGCGTGGCAATGGAGCAATTCTGAATCTCAGTGGTGGTCGCAACTCGAGTCTTGAATTTGCTTTGGTGAGTAACAGCTTGCCGGCCAAAGCTGTGCTTGGCATGGAGCAGCGAGCCGAGGAGTTCGCGCTACTAGACTTTTCTATCTATACCCTGCCTGTAGAACAGCAGGGTATCTTCAAAGGTCTGCTATTGATTCCGGTGGCGGCTCTGGTGGTGGTTGTAATGCGATTATTAGTGGGTGTGAAGACCTCTGGCACCTTTATGCCAATACTGATTGCCCTAGCGTTTATTCAAACTACTCTTTTGCTTGGCTTAATTATTTTTCTCGCGTTGATTGGCAGCGGTCTATGGATTCGCTCTTACCTTAGTAGGCTCAATTTACTGTTGGTGGCGAGGGTGGCGACAGTGATTATTGTGGTGATTTTGCTGATGGCAGCACTAGCCGTTACCAGTTACAAACTTGGTCTTGATCAAATACTGACTGTGACTTTTTTCCCTACAGTGATCGTCGCCTGGACCATTGAGCGAATGTCGATTCTCTGGGAAGAAGAGGGCGGCCATGAAGTACTGATCCAAGGCAGCGGCAGCCTACTGGTGGCGGTGCTGGCGTATCTGGCCATGTCTAACACGCTGGTTGAGCATCTGACCTTTAACTTTCCGGAGTTGAGTCTGAGTTTACTTGGGGTCATTTTGCTGCTTGGAAAATATACAGGTTATCGCTTGTCGGAGCTCTATCGCTTCCGCGATCTGGCGAGCAAGCAGTAACATGAGTCTACTGGTATCGCCATTAAAATTGCGCGAGCTGGGTATTCTCGGTATGAACAACCGCAATATTGGTTTTATCGGACGCTACAATCAGCGTAAAAACTACGGTCTTGCAGATAACAAACTGAAAACTAAAAGTGCCGCTATTGCCCGCGGCATTCCAGTCCCAGAGCTTATTGGCACAGTGGATTATCAGTTTCAGGTCAGGACAATCAGCAACCTGCTCCAGGACCGCGATGCTTTCGTTATCAAGCCCAGTCAGGGCAGTGGTGGAAAAGGTATCCTGGTGATTGTCGGGCGTGAGGGCGACAAGTTTATCAAGTCCAGCGGTGCGCTGATCGATGACCGCGAGGTGCGTCGTCACAGCTCCAACATCCTCGCTGGATTACACAGTCTCGGTGGTCGCAACGACAGCGCTATGATTGAAGCACTGATCGATTTTGACCCAATTCTCAAAGACTACAGTTACGAAGGTGTACCCGATATCCGTGTGATTGTATTTCGCGGTGTGCCAGTGATGGCAATGATGCGCTGTGCCACACACGTCTCGGATGGCAAGGCCAACTTGCACCAGGGGGCTGTAGGGGTCGGCATTGATATAGCCACGGGGCAGAGTATCTGTGCGGTGCAGCACAATCGAATTGTTAGTCAGCACCCAGATACCCATATCAACTTTGATACCTTAGCCATTCCTCACTGGCAGCAATTGCTGGAGTTAGCATCTGGTTGCGCCGGCATGGCGGGGCTCGATTATCTGGGTGTAGATATAGTTTTGGATCGCTTGCGCGGACCTATGTTGCTAGAGCTCAATGCGAGACCTGGGCTGGCAATTCAGGTCGCCAATCAGGCGGGACTGCAGCATCGTTTACTGTTGGCAGCAAAGATCGCCGATGACTCTACTATGGCTGATGGCTCTGCTGATGCCGGACAAAAGATCGCTTTGGCACGGCGTTATTTTTCTGTTCAGTCTGCTCAGGCTACTTAGGTACTGCCCGGTTTAGGTTAAGAGAGCTAGGCTAAAGAGAGCTAGGCTAAAGAGAGCTAGGTTAGAGAGGCTTAGGTTAGATAGGCCTGGGCTGCGAGGGCTAGCTCCAGTGAATTTATCAATTGCCGTGCGAAAAATGGCTGCTCAATATAATCAACAGCGCCAAGTGTCATTGCCTCAACGGCTTCAGCGGTTGATCCCGGGCGCACTGTAATAAAAATAGTGGGGGGCACACCCTGATTGGCAGAGAGTAATTGTTTGAACAATGAAACGCCGAGCATATCGTCGAGCTCCGTTTCAATAATCAGGCAGTGACAGCGTTGTAGCTGATGACTTTTTGCCAAGCTCTGACCGCTGTTATAGAAAGTGATTTGAATATTTAATGTTGACAGCAAGCCGACGATTTTCTGATGCAGTGCGCTATCACTTGCGACTAAGGCCACGACTATACCGGAAGGCGATCTCTCGGATCGGCGGTTCGCGGAATGATTGTTTTCAGGCTGACTGTTACTGCTGTCTGGGCTGCCTGCCTTGGGGGCAAGGTCATAAAGATGGTTAACCACGTTTTTAGCTGCTCTTAACTGAGTGTTAGAAAGCGAAATGTTGTCATGAGATCGGTGATTGTAATATAAGGACTTGTACTTATATTTTTGATCCTAAGCAACAAACCCATTCTGTGTACCCTCTAAATCCTTACTTTTTGTAGGATACGTAGTTACCGCAACAAATTACGCAAACCCCCTTATTGTCTGGTTGAGCCCCTTTGTTATGCTCTGCCTCCCAGTTGTGAATACCTCGACTGCCTATTTTATTGGCATCAGGTACCTCTGAGTTCATGTAGCCGCTGTCGCTATCTATTCGCTAGGTTAGTCACTAGGAGTGTTTATGGAACATCGTATGGCAAGTCGCAGAACCTTAATGCCGAGCACGGAGCAGTGTTTGGTCGAGATTTATTTAGCGGATAAACAAATTGCTATGTGCCCGGTTAGCAATATAGGTATGGCGGGTTTAGGTATCGAAAGCTGTCCTGAGAGCCTGCGCTCGGGAATGTTCCTAAAAATTATTGTTGCAGCCCCCGACAGCGCCCGACTGCTGTATCCCGATACGAATGCTCTGGTTATCTGGACCGAAGATCAGCAAGCCGGGCTTATGTGGGCGGATAGGGGAAATTCAACTAATGGAGGACAGTCTTTTTGGGCTGCCTAACCCTTCGAATGAGGGATTTTAGATCACGGCTTCTAGATCATGGATTTTAGATCACAGTTTCTAAGTGAGCGGCATATAGGTAGACATAGTGAAAGACAGTATTTTCATTCTGGTAAAGGGTATCAATCAGAATTTGTTGAGACTATTTAACGGATTAACATTAGCAAGTTACAAGGAGAGTTAGAAATGGAATCAGCAACCGCAGCGGCCAAATTAAACGGCGCTAAAGAAATTACCTGCAATCATTGCTTGGCCAGAAAGAGCTGTCTTATCAGCACATTAAATACCAATGAAAATAGTGAACTCTCCAGTCTTATCAATCATGAAAAACCGATGATGAAGGGGCAGCGTTTATTTCTACAGGGGGATAATTTTCAATCCCTGTATCTGATTCGCTCTGGTTGTTTTAAATCCTGCATTGTCGACGAATCCGGTGAAAGACAGGTGACAGGATTTCATTTTTCCACCGATATTCTCGGTATAGATGGCATTGACTCACGAAAATATACCTGCGAAGTTGAGGCTCTTGAAACCTCAAGTGTCTGCAGTCTGGCTTTTGATTTCTTTAAGGACTCATCCCTAAAGACCAATCAAAAAGTCTATAACCGTCTACTTTGTGCCGTGAGTTGTATGATGTTTCGCGAGAGCCATCTGATGATGGTGCTGGGTAAAATGAAAGCCGAGCAGCGCCTGGCACATTTCTTGTTGGATATCTCTCAGCGTATGCGTGATCGCGGCGAATCGGCCCACGAGTTTCGTTTGAGTATGGCACGCTACGATATTGCTAACTATCTGGGTCTAGCGGTTGAGACAGTCAGTCGCCTGTTTAAGCGTCTTGAAGAGCAGGGATTAATTGTTGCGAACCGTCATCGTGTGCGACTCATGGATATGGATGGTCTGCACTACGTTATCGCTGGCGGCTATGTGGATCGCCGCGTCGAGAAGCCGTTGGCCTTAACGGCGGCGGGTTAAGTCTGGTTTGAGAGCGAGGTGCAGAGGCGCCAGAGGCTGTTGTTATAAGGCTCTTTATCACTAAGCTCTCTATCACTAAGCTCTCTATCACCAAGCTCTCTATCACCAAGCTCTCTATCACCAAGCTCTCTGCTACTGGGCTCCTTGCTAGGCTCACTGCTACGAGACTCTTTGTTACGAGACTCCTTGCTACCAGACTCTTTGTTACGAGACTCCTTGCTACCAGACTCCTTGCTACGATACCTCCTGATGCTTCGCCTCGACAACCATCTGGACTAATTGCGCGAGGGTTTTGGCTTGCATTTTTTCCATGGTCCTGGCTCGATGAATTTCCACTGTACGCGGGCTGATACTGAGTTTTGATGCCACAACCTTGGTGATATTACCGGCCGCAATAAGACGCATGATTTCGTATTCTCGTTTGGTCAGGCTGTCCATGCGCGCCTGTATTGAACGCCGTCGGTTGAGACCGCTCAGTGCGTCATTATTGGCCTTGAGGGCACGATTAACACAGTCGATAAATTCCTGATCTCGAAAGGGCTTTTGCAAAAATTCCAAGGCACCATTTTTCATCGCCTGCACCGCCATTGGCACATCACCATGACCAGTGACAAATACCACCGGCAAGTTAGCATTGCTGCGTTTAATCTCCTGATGTAAATCCAAACCATTCATATCCGGCATGCGCACATCCAGTATCAGGCAACCCATAAGGAGATCAATAGGGTTTTTTAGAAGTTCTTCAGCAGAATGATATTGCTGTGTGCGCAAACCTGTGGATTCCAAGAGCATGGACATGGAATCGGCAACATCAGCATCGTCGTCGACTATGTAAACAGTTTGGTTAGCGTTCATCGGTCTGTCCTTTGAAGATCGGCATTACCGGCAGGGTAAAAATGATTTCTGCGCCGTCCTTATACTGGTGATTAATTTTCATTTCGCCACCGTGGTTGCTAATAATTGAGTGGCTAATTGCCAGCCCCATGCCCATACCGTAGCTCTTGGTTGAGAAAAAGGCTCGGAACAACTTGTCACTGTGATCGCGATTGATGCCGATACCACGATCACGTACCCTTATGGTGATAAAACCATCTGGGTGATTTTCACTAATAATGGTGATGCATTTTTCTTCTGCTGAAGTATTGATCATTGCGTCGCAGGCATTGCGGATTAAATTTAAGATGACCTGCTGAATTTGGCCGAGAACAACTTCCATCATTGGCAGTTCCTGGTAACAGTCACATTCAAAGCGGATGGCTCGGCACTCAACATCCACTTGAGCCAGTTCGATAGTGTTTTGGATGAGGGTGTTAATATCAGTGAGTTGGTGATGGGGATTCTGTTTGCCCACCAGAGTGCGAATATTGCGGATAATCTCGCCGGCTCGCTGGGCTTGTTTGTCTATTCTGGCGAGAGTTGGCAGCAGTGCCTGATTATCCCGTGGCCCTTTTTTAAGCAGATTGCGACAGGCTTGGGCATACATTGAGATGGCGGTGAGGGGCTGATTGAGTTCATGGGCTATGCTTGTCGACATTTCACTGGCAATATGCAGACGATCTAGATGAGCAAGATGGTCGCGGGCCTGCTGTACCTCCTCTTGGCTCTTGCGTAAATGTTCTTCATTGATCTTCCGTTCTCTGATGTCGCGCATAATGCCTGTAAAGCTACGCACCCCGGCGATGACTATTTCGGCGACGGTCAACTCGATAAGCACAGAGCTACCATTCCGGTGTCGTGCCTGTAATTCTTGATTAAAACTGCCACCGTTATTACCCGCTTCTAGATATTCGCTAATATCATTTACGCTGTCACCAAACTCCCCATCCGGCAGTAACAACCAAACGTTATTGCCGACTAACTCGCTCTCGTGATAGCCAAAAATCTTTTCCGTGGTTTTGTTGACATGGGTAACGATGCCACTGCTGTTAATACTGATGATGGCTTCAATGGCATTATCCAGAACCGCTTGATTGCGCGCTGCAGATTGGAGCAATGAATTTTTTTCTTGCAGTGCATTGTCACGAATTTTAATGCCAGTGGTGATCGAGCCAATATAGTTACCACTGGGATCCCGGCGTGCTTCGCTGTGCCAAGAAAAGATAAAGCGCTTCCCGTCCTGTGCAACTATAGGGTAGACATATTGTTCCGATTGGTCGCGGCCATGGTGAGTTAGGCTGTCGAAAATGGTTTTGGTTTTCTGTTGCCAAGAGCTTGGCAGGCACTGTGAAATCCAGTTGGTCCCTAAAAGATCGGCTAATGGATAGCCCAGCAGTGTGCAGGCGTCGTCGCTCAGGTGTTCGATATTGCCAGCGGCATCTAGTACCAGTGCAATAGGTCTTGGTAACTCAAGATAGTCCATGATGATGTCTGTGGTGTCATGCATAACAACAATACCTGTGCGAGTAATATTTCCCAGCTGTGCCTGAGAAGGCAAAAAAAATTTGGCACAGATCAGCAGGCTGCTGTGTGACTATTTTTCAAAGACTGCTAAGCGGGAACTAACCCTAGCTGGATAAACATATAGACGACCCCTGATTTGATAGCCAGTGCTTAAAAAGTCTTTCTGACTCTTTCTTGACGACCGTTCAATACTTGTAAAAAGACGATTTTAATTACTGCAAGGGTATAAAAAATCTGCTTGATACCGGTCAACTTTGTTTTCTAGCAGACTTTTACAGTCACTGCTCAAGACAAAAACCACTGGCCTCATTATGCATATCACAGAATTTAAGATAGAAGTAAAACCCCAACTTCCCGAGTCTATTGCCGGGCTCGCAGAGCTGGCTGAAAATCTTCTCTACAGCTGGCAGGGTTCGATCCGGGAGTTGTTTATTGCTCTCGACCGCGGACTCTGGATCAGCTGTCACCATAACCCCACGCTTTTTTTGCGCCGTATCGATGAGAGTCGATTGGCGTCAGCTGCTGAGGACCCCGAGTACTTAGAACAATATAAGCAGGTTATGACTTGGTTTTACAACTACTGTAATTCAGGGGCTGAGGCACTGGCAGCGGCCAACAGTCCGCTACCCCAGGGGACGGTAGTGGCCTACTTTTGCGCTGAGTTTGGTTTTCATGAAAGCTTCCCGATTTATTCTGGTGGATTGGGTATTCTCGCCGGCGACCACTGCAAGGCGGCCAGTGATATGGGCATTAACTTTGTCGCGGTGGGCTTGCTCTATCACGAGGGGTATTTCACCCAAACCATTGATGCTGAGGGTAACCAGATTGCCCAATACGGATACCAATCATTTTGTGACTCTCCAGTAAAACAGGTGTTCGATAGTTCGGGTGAGCCGGTGCATATTAGTGTGCCCATCGCCGATGAACAGGTTTCACTGAGACTCTGTACGGTCAGGGTAGGGCGCATTCAACTTATTTTGCTCGACTCGGATGTGCCTGAGAACCGGTCTGACAATCGCTTGATCACGCGTCAGCTATATGGCGGCGACAACAACACTCGATTGCAGCAGGAGATGGTTCTAGGTATAGGTGGAGTGCGCGCACTAGCGGCACTGGGCATTGTGCCCACGGTGTGGCATATCAATGAAGGTCATGCTGCTTTTTCCTCGCTTGAAAGAACTCGCCAGCTGTTGCGGCGCAATACCGAGGCTGAGAGCAAGGCCAGTGATAGCTCTCTTGATTTTGATGGCGCTCTTGAGCAGGTTGCGTCCGCAACCCTCTTCACCACTCACACGCCGATTGAGGCTGGCCATGACCGTTTCGATAGACCTGTTATAGAGCATTATTGCAGTGCCTATCTGCGGGATCTGCCAATCGATCCTGAGCGCTTATTCGCCCTCGGGCAGTCGGGAGAGAATCGGCAACAGTTTAATATGACGGCTCTGGCTTTGCGTGGCTCGCGATTTCACAATGCCGTCAGCCGTATTCACGGCGCTGTGGCATCCGCGATGGAACAGTCTATGTGGCGGCAGATTCCGGCAGCAGAAAACCCTATCAGTTACATCACCAATGGTGTCCATGTTGGTAGCTTTATCCATAAAAAGTGGGCTTCGCTATTTGACACCAAACTGCCGAACTGGCGGCAACAGCAGGATAATTGCGACTATTGGGCGGCGCTTAAAAATATTGATAATCGTACCTGGTGGGACACCCACTGCGAGATAAAACAGAGCTTGCTTGGGGAGATTGCCATGCGCCTGCAGCGCCAGCACCAGCGCAATGGTTTGAGTCAGGCAATGATCGAGCGCTGTACGCGCTATATCAGTCACAGCAATGGTGATCTGCTATTGATTGGCTTTGCTCGTCGCTTTGCTAGCTATAAGCGCGCCGGGCTACTCTTTTTGGAGCTCGAGCGACTTTCTGCTCTAGTCAGTGATACCAAACGGCCGGTGATTTTTGTCTTTGCCGGCAAGGCTCATCCAGATGATGAACCGGGCAGGGCATTGATCAAGCAGCTCTATGAGCGCTCTCTCGAACCCCCGTTTATCGGCCGCATTATCTTACTTGAGGGCTATGATATCGCCCTGGGGAGGGCCTTGGTATCCGGGTGCGATATCTGGCTCAACACTCCGGAGTATCCCCTTGAAGCCTGCGGTACTTCAGGCATAAAAGCGGCGATAAATGGTGTGGTTAATCTGAGTATTCTCGATGGCTGGTGGGACGAGGGCTTCACCGGTGATAACGGCTGGGGCATCGCTCCTCATGCCCCTGATTACGATCCAGATTACCGCGATCGCCAAGAGGCGATAGACATACTGGATATTTTACAAAATCAGGCGATTCCGGCCTGGCGGCAGCGGGATAATAATGGCTATCCGTCCCGCTGGCTGGCCCTGTCCCGTGCTTCCATGAGCTCTACTATTACTCGCTTTAGCGCCCAGCGAATGATCGGCGACTATATAAAGACACCCTATTTGGCAGCGGCAAATCAGGCTGCAAGGCTGGCGAGTCCGGGCACTGCCCAGAGCTTGGCCAACTGGAAAAAGCGCGTCACCGAAATGTGGCCAGGAGTGCGGGCCCACTGTGTGGCACAGCCAGTCCCGGAGATCCATTTGCGCGATACTCTGTCACTGGCTGTGGCTGTGAATCTCAACGGGCTCAATCCTGAGGATATTGTGGTTGAGTGCCTAGTGGGCGATTTTGCCCAGCAGCAGTTTGTCGCCGATCGTTGCGTGCGGCTGGTGCACCAGTCCGGCGAGCATTTTCAGGCCCGTTTTGAAGTGGACTGGACGCCGGACGACTGTGGTCTAAAACAGTATCGGCTGCGCGTCTATCCATACCATCACTTACTCAGCCATCCATTTGAACTGGGCCTTATGTTCTGGCTGTAAAGTACTCTGCTTTTATAGTCAATTACAGCCAGTTAAAGTCAATTAAAGCCAGTTGCGGGTAGTCACTGTTATTACTGCTCAATGGTTACAACCTTGGTGATGCCATTTTCTCCAGGAAAATTATTGAACATCGCAGTGATCATATAGGGCATTGCGCTGGCAATTTCTTTCTCTCGTCCAATACTCTGGGCGCGCCCCTCAAATAGGATCTCTGCTGTCGTTTTGTCGGTTATATTAATTGCCAGTTTGCGGTTATAGACGGCGTAGCTGTAATTTTCCAGAGGCCATTGGTCGGAGATACCATAGTAATAGGGATTGTGGTGGCGCCCATTATGAAAGTGATAGCGCACATAGTAGCTACTGCTAAAAGGATAGATAAAATAGTCGCGCTGCCCACCGCCAATAGGAATCTGGCCATCAGTGACAGAGTAATCTACTTCTGCCACCAAGGTTGCCGGTTCATCAGACGCCACAGGGGTGTAACCCAGCTGACGAAGCTGCTCGGCCATGAGTACTCGGTAGTAACTGAATTCGAGATTGTCGGGGGTCATTCTTTCTGCTGGCTGGATACTAATTGTCTCGCCGCGGGGCAACTTGCCTTCATGAAAAGTCACCAAGTCGTGCTGGGTTCGCAGTGCGCAGGCATTGATCAGCAAAACTGCTGTGAGGGTCAGAACGAATTTAGGGGCGAATTTAAAGACGAATTGACGAGCGAATTTAAGAACGAATTTAAGAACGAATTTAAGAGCCAATTTGTGAGTTAGCGTAGGAGTTGCAGATTTTAAAATTGTCATGGGACTGTGCCTCTATATGTAATTATTTTTAATCGGATCAAGCCAGTGCTAACCGAGAGCTGTGTGAACCTAACAACTGTTTGAACCTAAGAGCTGTCTGAACTTAAGAGCTGTCTGAACCTAAGAGCTAAGCGCGATCTAAACCACCGCCTCAGCACTTGACGGTTTATCACTAATTTTTTCGGCTATATCCAAGCAGCGGCAGGCATAGCCATATTCGTTGTCATACCAGGCGAAGAGATTGATCATATTGCCCTGCAATACTCTGGTGGCGAGGCCGTGAATAACCGCCGAATGGGGGTTGCCGATAATATCGCTGGAGACTAGCTGCTCATCGCTGTACTGGATGATGTTTTTCATCGGGCCTTGAGAAGCTTGGATAAACAGTCCATTAATATCATTGCTATCCAGTGCCTCGAGTCGGTACTCGTCACTCAGCTCGGCACTGATATCGATTAGTGCCACATTGGCAACTGGTACCCGCAGTGCCAGTGCCAGCAAGCGATCTTTTAGCTCCGGCAGGACCAGAATGGTGCAGGCATCGGCGCCGGTTGAGGTGGGAATAATATTCAGTCCCCCAGCGCGCCCACGGTGCATTTTCTTCGCGGCGACATCCACTAGGCTCTGGCTCGCGGTATAGGCGTGGACGGTGGTTACCATTGCCCGTTCGACGCCGTAGGTATCAATCAGCACCTTGAGTACCGGCGCCAGACAGGTGGTGGTGCAGGAGGCATTGGAAATGATTCTGTGCTGCTCGGCATCGAATTGATCCTCGTTCACGCCGAGCACTAGAGTGATATCCGCATCTTTACAGGGGGCCGTGACCAGCACCGACTTGGCGCCAGCGTTGACATGTTGCATAGCGCCGTCGTAACGAGAAAACTGGCCGCTGCTTTCAATAACAAGATCTATATCGTGCTCAGCCCAGGGTAATTTATCCGGCTCACTGAGCTGATAGCGGGCAAAGACTTCATCGGCAATGGATAATAGGTCTTCGGTTATATTGATGCTGTGCCATAGGGGGCCATGCACAGAGTCATATTTAAGTAGGTAGAGGAGGTGATCGCTGGGCATAGGATCATTGACGGCGATAATCCTAAAGTTCTTATAACCGCCATCCAGGTAGCGTCGTAAAACCAGCCTGCCAACGCGCCCGAGACCATTGATAGCAATATTTTTCATGATGGTAATCTCCGCGTTTTGAAGCCTTTAATATCGAGAGTTTACTGCCATCCTATAAAACCAATAATGCCTTGAGGCTGAATTGATATCTGTCAATTTCGAATATTTTAGCGGACTTCCTAGTCGTCAGTGTTGAGCTGTTCACAGCGTCCAGAGTCTCGGTTTAGGCGCATAAATTGCCCTGCTATATCAGGCTCCAACTGTTGCCACTGAAACTGCCATAGCCAGTTATCGCCCACCGTTCCTGGCGTGTTGGTGCGATGGCCAGCACCGAGCCCGAGCAGATCCTGAAGTGGAATAATGACAAGCTGTGCCAGAGAGGCTAGTGCTTTTTCCAACAGGGCCCTTGGCAAATCTTGAGGATCGCAGTGCAGATAATCAGTGATTTGCTGTTGCTGCTGTTCGGAGAGACCGAGAAACCACCCGAGGCTGGTGTCATTGTCATGGGTGCCGCTGTACAGCACCGAGTTCTGTTTTAGGTTCTCCGGCAGATAGGCATTGTCTGCGTTGCCATCAAAGGCAAACTGCAGCACCGCCATACCGGGAATCTGAAACTGATCGAGCAGTGCCGTGATCTCGGGTTCCATTAAGCCTAGGTCCTCGGCTACCAAGGGCAGTTCTGGTAGCCCATCATGCAACGCATTAAGCAGTTGCTCCGCTGGCGCCTGCTGCCACTGACCTCCGGCTGCTGTGCTGCTGTTTGCAGGGATTTCCCAGGCACTGTAGAGACCGCGAAAGTGATCGATTCTCAAAAGATCAAACATTTTTAAGTGCACCCGCAGGCGCTGGATCCACCAGGAAAAATTATCTCGCTGCAAATTGTCCCAACTGTAATGGGGATTGCCCCAGTGCTGTCCGTCAGCGGAAAAATAATCCGGCGGCACCCCGGCCACCACTGTTGGCTGTCCCTCTGTTGTGAGCTTGAAATAATCTCGATTGGCCCAGACATCGGCGCTGTCATAAGCGACAAATATGGGCATGTCGCCAAATAGAAGAACGCCTCGGTGTTCGGCATAGTCGCGAATCGCCGACCACTGTTTAAAAAATAAAAACTGGATAAATTTAAACTGTGAAATCTCATTTTCGAGCTGTTGTTCAACCTGTTTTAGAGATTCAATATGACGATCTCGTAGACTGATTGGCCACTCAGACCAGGCGCTGTGGTTATGCTGCTGGTGCAGGGCCATAAACAGTGCGAAATCATCCAGCCAGTCCTGAGCCTCAGTACAGAACTGCTGATATTCCCGATGCCAGTGATCGCCAGCGGGTATCTGTTGGAAGCGCCTATGGGCCTGGTCTAGCGCTGCCCTGTGACTAATGCCAGACAACTCAGTCTGGGAGTTCAATAGGCCAATTTTCTGCAGCCAGTTGAGGCCAATATAATCGCTCTCACCCGCTAGGGACGAGAGGCAGAGATAGGGTGAGTTATCGTTGTGAGTCGGGCCCAGTGGAAGTACTTGCCAGATACTAAATCCGGCACTGGCGATCCAGTCTATAAACCTGCAGGCGGCGTCAAAAACACCACAATTAGCGGGTTTTTTCTTTGGTTCTTTTTGCAGCTCTCCGTTTTGCTCTATCTCTCTTTCTGAGCTTCCTGGCAGTGCTGTAATTGGCAACAGCACGCCGCTGCGGCGCTGTTGGAAAATGACTTGAGATCCTATTGAATGAGATCTTATGGTTTGAGATCCTGGGGCGTTGGTCTTTTGCATTAGTATTATTCCGCCCTTCTCATGACCCCACCCTGAGGCACTTGATGGCAAAACCCATCCCCAGGATAACTCTGGGTAAAGGGGCGCTGAAGATAATCTGGAGCGGGTAGTGTAAGTAGGGAATAGAGCGCTTCCAGGTGCCGGCGAAAGCGCTCATCAAAGGCGCTGACAGTCTCTGAAGGGTTGTCTCCCCCCGGCCACCAGAACCAGTCAGAACCTTCGCAGACAGCCATTTGACGCTCTGCGGCCAGCTGCTCTTCGGCGCTTAGGCGTTGGCTCTGTAACACCTGATCAAAGCTGTGCTTGGCGTTGATCAGCATATCCCAGGCGCGATTTTTATCGGCACTGCCAATCCAGGTGGTGAGGTTGCCATAGACCCAGCTGCCAGCGGTGAGATGATACAGCTGTTTGCTATGACCCTGCAGGCACTGTGAGAAGGTTGTCAGATTGAGGTCGAGATGGTCGGCCAGCTGGCGATAGAGCCCGCGTAAAAAATAGAAGCCATTTTGGTGGTAGTGCTCCCAGGCATTTTCGCCGTCCATAATAATCGCAACCACGGCATCCGGTTGCTCTGCACAGCGCTGGGCTATTTCCTCGAGTCGACTGACAAGATCGGCCACCGCATCGTCACCGTGCCACTGTGAATAGGTGAAGCCGATAAGATCCGAGAGATGGTCATCGCGGAAAAAGCAGCGAATAGCGCGATCGCCCACAGAGTAGGCATTATAGAGATCGGTGTCGGAATCATTGCTCTGTTGCCCAGAGTTTTTCAAGCTGTTACCCAAGACACCAGCGCCACTGGCAGCCCAGGCAAAACCACTGTTATCCAACACTGTCAGGCTGGCGTCACTCAGTGCCCCCTCGCCGGGCCAACAGCCGATGGGCGTGGCGCCAAAATGTTTTATAAAAACCTCTTTGCCAGCTTCGATGTGCCAGTTTAGACGCTCTTCACCACCGGGGTATTCTGTTGCGTTGGGCATCACAATATGGGGCGTGGCCTCTTTGGCGCTGTTTAGGTCCACCAGTAAGGGGCCGATGGGATGACCATAGGGCGTCATAGACAACTCGATAACCTGACGCTCAGCAAGGGCGCGATATCGGGGTATAACCTGACTGACTTGATCGCTGATAACACGCATCAGTTGGATGCGGTCATACAGGGAATAACGTCTCTCGCGGGCGATCAGTTTTTGTACTCGCGGATCATCTCTGAGCACAGTTTCTCCCAGCCATGTGAGATGAAACCAAACCAATAGGTCGGTAAAAAATTCGTCGCAGACATAGGCTATATGACTGGGATTATCGAGAATATGGCGGCCTATATTATTCAGCGCAATATAGGTTTCGAAGTGCTGACCACTGGTGAAATTATGGTGGTCGAGGCAGCGTTTGACGAGCTTGTATTTGGCCTCGTGATCTTTGTCGAAGGTCGGTTCTACCAGTGCCCCTAGGAGTGGGTCTAGGGGTGGTTGGTTATCGATAAAGTATCGGTTGAACTGCTCACTATAGCGATCTAGCTGCAGCAGTAAGAGCGGGCTAAAATTAACTACGGCGCGGCTGTTGGGCACCTGCTCGAGATGCGCGGCCATATCGGTATAGTCTTTGATCGCCCGCAGATAGGTCCAGGGCTGGTCGCAGACCCCGGAGATGGGATCGCGATACTCTGGCTGGTGCATATGCCAGCAGAGCACGACATTGAGTGATATAGCAGAATCTAGTGTTTTATCTGGCATGGTGAAGTACCTGTCCGAGCATATCTGGGGTTACCAGAACAACTCCGTCGGGGCTGACATAAAAGCGTTCGGCATCGTCCTCTAAATTGTCACCGATTACTGTATTGTCGGGCAGCACTGCGCCCTTATCGATAATGGCCTTATTGATCCGGCAGGACTTACCAATCCGCACTTCCGGTAACACCACAGAGTTACTTACCCGGCTGCCTTCATCGACGCTCACATTGTTAAATAACAGTGAGTGACGGACGATTGCGCCAGAGATAATACAGCCACCGGAAACCATTGAGTCGATAGCAATGCCGCGGCGCTGAGGTTCATCAAAAACAAATTTTGCCGGCGGTGTTTGTTCGCGATAGGTCCAAATTGGCCACTCGCGGTCATAGAGGTTGAGCTCGGGGGTGATGCCTATAAGCTCAAGGTTGGAGCGCCAATAGGCGTCCACTGTGCCCACGTCGCGCCAGTAGGCTTGGGGCGGTTGCTCCCCTTCACCAGCTGAGTCGTCGGAGGCTCTGTTAGCGACTCTGTTAGGACAGTCACGCAAGGTATCGCGAAAGGAATAGGCATAGACCCTGTGTTTCTCGATAAGCTCGGGAATCAGGTCTTGTCCGAAGTCATGATTGGAGTCGATATTGTCGGCGTCATTGATCAGCTGGTCGATAAGAAACTGGCGGTTAAAAATATAAATACCCATGGAGATCAGCGATCGACCTGGCTTGCCGGCGATACTTGAGGGCTGCGCTGGCTTCTCTTCAAACTCGATTATTCGACTCTGTAGGTCGACGCTCATCACGCCGAAGGCACTGGCTTGATCTGTGGCCATCTCAATACAGCCAATGGTTAAGTCGGCGCCTTTTTCCACATGCTGTGCCAGCATCGGGCCATAGTCCATTTTGTAAATATGATCTCCGGCTAGAATCAACACATAGTCGGCGTTGTGATTGCGCACTATATCGATATTCTGATAGACCGCATCGGCGGTGCCCAGATACCAAGAACTCTCAAGGCGCTGCTGGGCCGGCAGCAACTCGACAAACTCATCGAATTCGCCGTGCAGAAATCCCCAGCCGCGCTGTATGTGCCGGATTAGAGAATGGGCTTTGTACTGAGTGAGCACGCCAATCCGACGAATACCGGAATTAACACAGTTGGACAGGGCAAAATCAATAATCCGAAATTGCCCACCGAATGGCACTGCCGGCTTCGCTCTCCAGCGTGTCAGTTGATTCAACCTTGAGCCACAGCCACCAGCAAGAATTAATCCGAGAGTGTTTTTTGTCAGCCGGCTAACGAAACGGCTGTTACTCGCTTCACGTATTGCATGTGGAGCCCAATGTTTATCCGTGACGATTTGATTCATTATATTTCCTGTCTTTTGCGTAATAAAAAACTAACCTTAGGTAGAGGAAAATTTGACCATCAAGTGGCTTTTAGAATCTTGATTCGGGTCAATACCCTCAGGGCTAAATTTGATGACGATTGCCTCCCTGTTCGCGGTCGCGGACAAGCCTAGAGGAGTTAAGAGAAATGAATGTGAAACAATTGATGACCAACCAAGTATCGACCTGTAATCGCAATACACCGTTGAGTGCTATAGCTACGGTAATGTGGAACGACGACTGTGGCTCTGTGCCAGTGGTCGACCAAAATAATCGCCCTATAGCTATGGTTACTGATCGAGACATAGCCATTGGCGCTGCTCTACAGCAGAGGCCACTGTGGGAGCTGACACCGAATGACATAACCGATAACCAGCTGTTGCACAAATGCCATCTCAACGATGATGTGCAGACAGCACTGGATATCATGCGTGAAAACGGTGTGCGCAGACTGCCTGTAGTCAACGATCAAGGAACTCTGGCAGGGATTGTCTCCTCTGGAGATATTATCGCCACGGCCAACAGTGCAGAAAATGCCGAGTTGCCGTTTTATCGTACCGAGGGCATGTTAAAAGCAGTTGCCGGACAGTCTCCATCTATCCCTTTAATGGGCTAAGGATCCGCTATTAAAAACTCATCTGATTCAGAGTCTAGTACACAGAAAAGTATCAGTTCAGCCGCTGCAAGTACCATTACCGAACCCATGCAGCGGTTGTTGGAGATGCGTCATCACGACCCCTTTAGTATTCTGGGTCGTCACTGGGTGGCCGACAATCACTGGCGTGTTCGCGCGTTATTGCCAGGTGCCGTCAGCGCTGCAATCGAGGGACCTACGCTGCCAATGCGGCGGCTTGGCGACACCGATCTATTCGAGTGGATCGGCGCCGATGCTATTCCTCAGCACTATTTAATTCATTGGGAGGACGCTCAGGGTAACTGCCATTACCGCTGCGACCCCTACAGTTTTGCCGCCCAATTAAGCGATATGGATATGCACCTCTTTGCCGAGGGTTCACATCAACATATCTATCAAAAACTCGGCTCTCATCTCCATCGCATCGACCATGTTAACGGTGTGCTATTCGCCGTTTGGGCACCCAATGCCCAGCGTGTCAGTGTAGTTGGCGATCACAACAATTGGGATGGTCGGGTTAACTCCATGCGCTGTCGGGGCGGCAGCGGCATATGGGAATTGTTTATTCCCGGGCTGGCTATAGATGCCCGCTACAAATATGAAATTCGCCATAGCGACAGCGAGCTTATCTCATTAAAAGCCGACCCCTATGCTCAGCGCTCAGAGCTGCGGCCTCGCACCGCCTCTATTGTCGCTAGTGAGAGCAGTTTCAGCTGGTCCGACCAACTGTGGATGGAGCGCCGCAGCCACCGGGACTGGCAGCATGCGCCCCTATCGGTGTATGAGATGCATGCCGGATCCTGGCGCCGGGCCGAGGACGGCGGCTTTATGAATTGGAGATCCCTTGCCCACAGCCTAGTTCCCTATGTCAAAGAACTCGGCTTTACCCACATTGAACTGATGCCCATTGCCGAGCACCCACTGGATGAATCCTGGGGCTATCAAACTACAGGTTACTATGCCCCCAGCAGCCGCTTTGGCTGTGCCGATGATCTGCGCTACTTTGTCAATTGCGCCCATCGCTACAATATTGGCGTTATTGTCGATTGGGTGGCAGGGCATTTCCCAAAGGACGAGCATGGTTTGGCTCAGTTTGATGGCTCGGCACTCTATGAGCACGGCGATGCCCGACTGGCCGAACACCCAGACTGGGGCACACTGACATTTAATTTTGGTCGCAATGAAGTTAAGAATTTTTTATTGGCCAATGCGCTCTATTGGTTTCGCGAATTCCATATAGATGGTTTGCGAGTTGATGCGGTGGCCTCGATGATCTATCTCGACTACTCACGGAAAGAGGATGAATGGGTAGCCAATCAATACGGTGGCAATGAAAACCTTGAGGCGATTGCATTTCTGCGGGAACTCAATGTAGTGGTACATAAACAGTTTCCAGGGGCAGTGATGATTGCTGAAGAGTCCACAGCCTGGCCCCAAGTGAGCAGACCGACCTGGGTTGGCGGCCTTGGTTTTTCGATGAAATGGAATATGGGCTGGATGCATGACAGCTTGCTATATATGCAAAAAGACCCAATCCATCGTTGCTATCATCACGAATTGCTGACTTTTAGTGCCCTCTATGCCCACCACGAAAACTTTATGCTGCCGCTGTCTCACGATGAAGTGGTTCACGGCAAGCGCTCACTGCTGGAGAAAATGTCCGGTGACGACTGGCAAAAATTTGCCAATCTACGATTACTCTATCTGTTTATGTACACCTGGCCGGGGAAAAAACTGCTGTTTATGGGAGCGGAATTTGCCCAGCGCGACGAGTGGGACTGTCAGAAATCATTGGATTGGCAGCTAATGGGTATTGATCGCCATCAAGGCGTTACGCGATTGGTCACCGACCTTAATTACCTCTATCGCCGTCATTCGGCACTCTATTATTATGATTTTGAAACTCGCGGGTTTCAGTGGGTAGAATGTCATGACGGGCAGCAGTCAGTACTCAGCTATCAACGTAAATCGGCCTTTGAGGTGATTATAGTCGTGCTTAATTTCACCCCTGAGCCCCGTTTTGATTACCGCATAGGTATCACCGATGAGGGCATTTATCGCGAGTTGATTAATTCGGATTCTGAATTTTATGCCGGCAGCAATATGGGTAATACGGGGTTAGTGCACAGCGAAGCCAAAGCCTGGATGGATCAGCCCCACTCACTGGCACTGATACTACCGCCGCTGGCTGGCATAGTACTGACGAGGCTCAACGGCGACGCTCTGTGAATATTCTTTTTGCCTGCAGTGAGTTATACCCTTTAATCAAGACCGGCGGCCTAGCCGATGTCGCCTACAATCTGCCTCTGGCATTACAACGCCAGGGCCATACAGTGCGCATTGTGCTGCCAGCCTATCGCAGTTTGTTAAATAATCTCAGCCATTTAAAAGCGGTGGGGCAGATCACCACAACCATTCAGGGTTACGAGGTTAGCCTGTTAAAAACCAATCTCAAAAATACGGATATACCTGTCTATCTGGTGCATTGCCCGGCGCTATTTGATCGCCCCGGCGGCCCCTATGGCGAATACAGTGACAGCGGTTGGGACGACAATGCTCAGCGCTTCGGTCTTTTTTGTCGCATAGTTACATTGATTGGGGTCAATCGTGCCGGTCTCAAATGGCAGCCGGATCTGGTGCACTGCAATGATTGGCACACCGGCCTGGTACCGCTGCTATTAAAAGTCTACAAATCCCGACCTCAGTCTCTTTACACGATTCACAATCTCGCCTATCAGGGGCTATTTAGCAACGCGGATTTCAGTGCATTAAACTTGCCTGAGGTCATCGATGGTCTGCGTCTTTGGGATTTTCGAGCAGTAGAATTCCACGGCAAAATGTCGTTTATCAAAGCTGGCATCGTCTTTGCTGATGCCGTGAATACAGTGAGTCGAGGCTATGCCCAAGAAGTCCTGACAACAGAGTTTGGTTGTGGGCTCGATGGCTTGCTACGCTTTACCGGTCAGCGTTTTTGCGGGATTGGTAACGGCATAGACAATAATCTCTGGGACCCAGGCAATGATCATTTTATTGAAACCCTCTATGGCCCAAGTAGTTTGCACCGCAAAATTTTTAATAAGTTGGCTCTGCAAGCGGAATTCCATCTGGCGAGCAATCATGAGCGCCTACTTATTGGTGTAGTGTCCCGACTCACGGACCAGAAAGGTATAGACCTAATCCTAGACGCACTGCCATTAATAATGCAGCAGGGCCTCGATCTAGTAGTGCTTGGCAGCGGCGATAAAAACATTGAGCAGGCATTAATAGGCGCCGCGCGCAAATATCCTGGCCGCCTGAGTATCAAGCTGATCTACGACGAGAGAATTGCGCATCTGATAATCGCCGGTGCCGACGCCTTATTAATACCCTCGCGCTACGAACCCTGTGGATTAACTCAGATGTATGCTCAGCGTTATGGCACCGTGCCTGTTGCCCACGGCGTGGGTGGCCTGGCCGACACGATTATTGATATACCACCTTATTCTGAGGATATTGCCGATGCCACTGGTGTGTTGTTCTGGGAACACAGCATCAGTGCTCTGTTTGAAGCGCTGCTGCGTCTTGAATTTGTCTATGGCAACCTGCTGCTGTGGCGAGAACTCCAGCGCGCCGGAATGCGTGAGAACTTCTCCTGGGATCAGAGTGCCAAAGTCTATGAGGGGCTCTACCAATCATTGCTGCCTGAGTTGGAACCTGAGTTGGAACCTGAGTTAGCACCTGAGTAGGTAGATCCCCAGAGCAAACCCATAACTAAGTCAGCACAAAACAAACGCTAAACAGTCAAGCTAAACAATCAAACTAAAGTGTAAAAAAACCTCCGCCAAAGGGGGGGATGGCGGAGGCTGCAGAATACTCCAGCTCCGGGAGGAGAGGAGGTTACTTACTGTCATGAATTAGGTTTGAGTCCGGATCAACTTGAACTTTTGTTTCTACTCTTGTTTCCGCCTTTTTCTACTGAGCTACCGCGCGTCGTCCCAGTGTAATAGTCAGAACACCATCGCGAAATTTGGTGGAAATTTTTTCTGGGTCGATTGATTCTGGGAGGCTGAAACGGCGACAAAAATTATCTTCGCCAGACTGATTACTGTAAAAGCCATTGCGGTATTGACTGCGGTGCAATTTGCGCTCGGCCTTAATGGATAAAACCCCATTATTGATACTCAATTTCACATCCTTCGCGTCAATTCTGGGGATATTCAAACTGATAAAAAATTGGCTGTCGGCCTGATGTATATTGATCGGAGGAATCCACTGGCCGGTGACAGCTGAGCTGTCGGTGTTTGACGGTGGGGAAGGTTTCTCGGCGAAAGGTCTAAATAAATCATTGAAGTCCTGTTGCAAGCGGCTCATTAGGTGCGTTGGTTGTTGTATCTCTGAGACCATCACGACACTCCTCTCGATATGAAAATAGGTTCTTGGTTACTTAGCCTGAAACGTTAAGTGCCAGTTAACTAAGTGCCAGTTAACTAAGTACCTGTTAAGTTAATTTTCTGTGATAAAAACTATAAACAGGTCCGGGTGAAAAAAATTGATGCTTATCAATAAGGCTATGACTCAACAATAATCTGACCTTGATAAACTCTCATTTATAACGCCAATCATGTTACCAACTCATATCCAATATATTCTCTCTTGGTTCTATCCAACTGAAGGTAGCCTCTCTAGATTGCCTTTCTAGATTACTCGCAGAGCATTCCTATACCAGTCCCAAATCAAATGGCTATTTGGTTATTAATTCTATTTTCTCAGTGAAATCTTTGTCGGCCTGCTATAGGGATCAGATTTCCCATTAAAAACGCAATTTTTCTCCGCTGTACTGCTGCTAAAATTTAATTTTTAAACGCTAAGTATTTAGCACTCTGTAACTGGAGCCATGAATGTCCGTTTTCTCCCACAGTGAATTTGATGATCATCAGCAGGTCGCTTTTTTTAACGATAGGGCATCGGGTCTCAAAGCCATTATTGCGGTGCACAATACTAATCTTGGGCCAGCCCTCGGCGGCTGTCGTATGTGGCCCTATGCATCAGACGATGAAGCGCTCACTGATGTGTTGCGCCTGTCCCGCGGCATGACCTACAAATCGGCTCTGGCCAACCTAAAACTTGGCGGCGGCAAAGCGGTGATTATTGGCGATCCAGCGCGGGACAAAACCGATGCGCTGCTCCATGCCATGGGGGATTTTATTCAGGGACTTGGCGGCCGCTACATTACCGCTGAAGACTCCGGCACCTCGGTTGCCGATATGCTTAAAATCGGTGAAAAAACCCGTTTTGTCAGCGGCGTCGATAAAGTCTCAGCTCACGGCGGCGATCCATCACCGAGTACGGCTTACGGTGTTTTTGTCAGTCTTCGCGAAGCGGTATATCACAAACTTGGGCGCACTGATTTAAACGGTGTAAAAGTGGCTATTCAAGGGCTCGGCAATGTAGGTTATCGCCTTGCGCAACAGTTGAGGGATGCAGGTGCAGAGCTCTTTGTTACTGATATTATCCAGGCCAATGTGGATCGTGCTGTACGTGAGCTAAATGCCACTGCAGTAAAGGGCGATAAGATCTTTTCACTGGATGTAGATGTCTTTGCCCCCTGTGCTCTGGGTGCGGCGATTAACGATCAAACTATTGCTCAGCTCAAGGTATCTATTGTTTCAGGTGCTGCTAATAACCAGCTCGCCACTGTGCAACATGGCTATCAGTTACACCAGCGCGGCATCCTCTACGCACCGGACTATGTGGTTAATGCTGGGGGAATTGTTGATGTTTACTATCAGCGAAAAATGTTTGAAGAAAACTATGGTGTAGAGAATTATGCTGCAGATTTGGAGGCCAAGGTGGAAGGGATTGGCGCCACGCTGCGAGAAATATTTGTCCGCAGTGATAGCGAGAATGTCCCCACATTTGTTATTGCAGATCAGGTCGCTGAGGAGCGTTTCACCCGCGTCCAAAGTATTTATCAGCCAGATCCTGTATTGGCTTAGGCCTGGTGCCGGCCTAGGCTGTCATTAGCCTAGGTCCTTATTAGTTTAGAAAGTACGACTGTAGCCTAGAGTAAATGTCCCAATGGCAATTCAGTCTTATAGCAAATCGGTTTTAGAGAGAAGCTACTCTTAACGTGATCTACACCGTTGACCTGAGTTAACTGATCGAGAAACTCTTGGTATGCAAACAGGTCCGGTGTCACCACTCGAATCAGATAGTCAAAGTCCCCAGTCATCAGATAACACTCCATGACTTGGGGCCACTCGAGCACCCGCTGGGCAAAATGGTCGAGATCCTTTTTTACCTGATGGTGCATGGTCACCTGCACAAATACAGTAACCGGCAACCCAGCTTTGCGCGGATCAATCAAGGTAACGCGACGAGAAATATAGCCCAGAGTTTCAAGGTTCTTGACCCGCCTAGAACAGGGCGAGGGGGACAGAAACACTTTTTCAGAGAGTTCCAGATTAGAGATGCTGGCATCTGATTGCAGAATATCCAGAATCTTCCAGTCAATATTGTCCAGCTTATATTCAGTCATAGAGTGGTTGCTCATTAGCCGTTGCCGATGTGTTTTTATTTGAATTCAAGCGCTTTGCCGAGCGAAACATCAATATCAAATAATGCCATAGCTTTGAAACTGTTTGGTACGTTTTATTAGTGTAGATAAATAACCGCAATAAATCCCCAATTCGACATATATTCACGCAATTTAATATCTTAATAAGGGGCGTCAAACCAATACTTTGGCAGGATTCTCTAGCACTCCTCATGCTAATTTTGCAGCTATAAATAAGACTTAAAAGATCGTTTTTCAGATGCGGGGATTAGACTAAAACCGCTGTTTGATAGCGTGACTTATATAGCCCAATTTAATAGCCCAATTTAAGAGCAAAATTGTAAGAGGTGTTATATGGCAGTAAAGAATCCCCCGCAGAAGGCACAGCCTGAGCCAAGTAAGCAGCCTGAGCTCGATAAGCAGCCTGAGCCAGGTCTAATTACATCGCCTGTTTTTTTGGATGCATCATCCTTAGTGATCCCCACCCTGACACAACTCCAGGCTGATGGCGAGCTATGTCCCGGCGCCGCAGTGGCACCGATGTCCCCGGAGCTGGCAACAAAGATCTATACGGATATGCTCTACACCCGCCTTCTCGACGAGCGCATGGTTGGCGCTCAGCGTCAGGGACGTCTGAGTTTTTATCTCACCTGCACCGGCGAAGAAGCCTCAGTGGCCGGAACCATTGCCGCATTTCAAGCCGATGATATGGTGATGGCTCAGTATCGCGAGCAGCTCGCCCTGCGCTACCGTGGCTTCACCACTGAGCAGTTTATGAACCAACTGTTTAGCAATGTTGAAGATCTGGGCAAAGGCCGCCAGATGCCCGTTCACTATGGCTGTCGCGAGCTAAACTTTATGACCATTAGCTCGCCGCTGGCGACGCAGATCCCCCAGGCAGCGGGCTATGCCTATGGTCAAAAACTGGCTGGCAA
>Ga0302131_1000292_pt1 | contig 30827 bp, 26 predicted proteins | sample CB9_20m_MG_FD_203105 | JGI IMG/M metagenome (GOLD analysis project Ga0302131, IMG submission 203105) | Marine microbial communities from Western Arctic Ocean, Canada - CB9_20m | ecosystem: Environmental > Aquatic > Marine > Oceanic | place: Canada: Western Arctic Ocean | collected 2017-09-19
AATCATAGTTGATGACATTATTTGATGGCAATATCTTTAGAGACATCCGACGGCTAAGCTGGCACACAATATCTACGGATAATGAGAGTGACTTTTTTGTCACCGCGCTCGTCACGTCAAAAATTGTCCAGCAAAAACATATGATGTACAGATTTTTTTCAATCCAACCGGATAGCTTTTCTTCAGGCCGGGTAAAATAGCATTTAAGGATAAGTTTTAGGGACACGCCAAGGTCTGTGAGCAGGCTCACCCTACTTATCTAGCTGAACTATTCGACTATCGGCTTCTACAAGCTCTAAGCATCTGACTCTGACTCTGACTCTGACTCTGACTCTGGCTCTGGACTATGCCTAGGGGGAATGGATAATCATCAATTGCCCGGGTAAATTATTTTGACAAAGTGATGGCTATAGATGGTGGTGCAGCTCAAATTGACGTGGCGCCGCGAGGGGATAATATTGATTACAGGGTGGCGTTGGCGAAGGATCTCACCCTTGAGCCGGTTAGTGCTGCTCTGATTTGTGTATTGTAGGCTCTACATTGATTCGAAATGGAGAGGTTTTTTAGGTTATAGATACCGTATTTAAACCAAGAGGGGTTATGGCGGTTTGGTCCTACGGAATTCACGCTATCGATGAGGCGACATATAAGCTTATCGACTAGTTTCATCACTAAACACTATGCCGCTGCTGGTCGCAAGAGCGGTTTTTAGTTGAGCAGGGATACAATGAGTGGAATTCACTTATGAGAAAACCCCCTAGTCCAAATTTCACGATATTCTTAGCTTGCACTCAGTATCAAGTGCAGGAATCTCTTCGCAGTTGGTCTGCTGCACAGAAACATATTAAGACCCATGAACGTGACCCAGTGTCGGTACTTACCGATAAGCTAAAACTAGCTTGGGGTAATGAACCGATCAAAACAATAAGTTGGCCTTTGGTTCTTGGTTTATGTCGTAAATCATAACTGCCTGTAGCAACTGCCTGTAGCAACTGCCTTGGTATTGCTATGTGAGCAGACTATCATGACCTACGAATCTACACTTCATAATGAGTAAATATGCAAAATAATAAAGTTTCGGTTATTGGCGGTGGTAGTTTTGGCACTGTCATAGCAAATATCACTGCGACCAACGGTTTCGACGTTCAATTCTGGATGCGCAGCAGCGAACAGGTGGCGCAAATAAACAATACAGGTGAAAATCCCCAATACCTGCCTCGTTATAAACTTAATAGCCGAGTTCACGCTACGATAGACATGGCGGAGGCTGTGCATGACAGTAAAGTTGTGTTTGTAGCTGTGCCCAGTTTATCTTTTAGAGAGGTGGTTAAGGCGGTTGTTCCTGAATTAGATTCTGATGCAATGCTCATCAGCACGACGAAAGGCATTGAGGCAGGTACTTTTCTGCTCATGAGCCAGGTATTAAGCGAAGAATCCCCAAATTCGAAGATTGGTGTTCTCAGTGGTCCCAATTTGGCGAAGGAAATAGCCGCAGGGCATTTGACAGGCACGGTTATCGCCAGCAGTCACGAAGAAGTCAGAAACGATGTGAAGGAGCTGTTAAAGTCCGATACGTTTAGGGTTTATACCAATGACGATATGTTCGGTGTCGAGCTGGGCGGTTCTCTTAAGAACATATACGCGATTATCGCAGGAATAGCCGGGGCCCTAGGGATGGGTTTTAACACTAATAGTATGTTGATAACGCGCAGTCTTACTGAAATGGCTAGGTTTGGCCGTGAACTTGGTGCCGACCCCATGACTTTTCTGGGGCTTGCTGGAGTGGGGGATCTTGTGGTTACTTGTTCTACCCCTCTTAGTCGCAACTACCGATTAGGTTTTGCGCTAGGGAAAGGGGGCACAGTGAAAGATGCGGTTGCTGAAATTGGACAAGTTGTGGAAGGGGTGAGTACGGTTAAGCATGTGAAAGAAAAGGCCGATGAGCTGGGGGTCTACATGCCATTGGTTAATGGTTTATACAAAATCATCTATGAGCAACAATCTATAAAGAATATGGTAGCCTCTCTAATGCTGGGAGAACAGGCATTAGATGTTGAATTTGAAGCCCATCAAGAGAAGGTACTTAGTAATGAGGATGTATAATGACAGACAAGCTTGAAGGCATAGTCGATAACCTTAAGCAGACTTCGCACTGGGTGCGCGTTCCGTTTATGTTGGTTTATGGTTTTGTTCTTTATCTATTTTTTGTTCCTGTAGTTATTGTAATGATGACGGCGCAAATAATTTTCGCCCTGATAACCGGAGAAAGCAATCGTAACCTTAGAGGGCTGGGGTCGGTGGTGCAGCAGTATGTGTCCCAGATAATCGATTACATTACCTACAACTCGAATGAGCGGCCGTTTCCCTTTTCTGACTTCCCAGAAGAGGATCTCTCGGTGGTTGAAAAATATGCACGTAAGAATCAGGAGTCCTCAGCTCAACCTGAAGACTCAAATTCTAGACCAAAAACGGTAAAAAAGGCTAAGAAACCTGCTGATAAAACATCAGCCGCGAGTGGCGAGACTTCTTCGACCACCAGAAAACCCGCAAAAAAGAAAGCGCCGGCAAAAAAGAAGATCAGTGTTGCACCTAGCAAATCTATTGATGCAGACTTGGCTTCAGCTGAAGCCGAGTCATCAGATGAAGGAGTTGAGTCGACATCAAGTTAGGGCAGATACAATTTTTTTGTAACCACAGGATTTGAAGAGTCGCTATTTTTTTAAAAAAACTCATAATGGTGAGTAACAAAAAATGATAATTTATTTGATGCGTCATGGCGAAGCGGAAAAGCAAGCATCATCAGATGCAGCAAGAGAATTGACTCGACAAGGTTTAATGGATAATCAGGCAGTGATTGCGAAATTAAACCAACATACTCCGATGATTGATCTTGCAATAATGAGTCCTTATCAGCGAGCTAGACAGACCAGTTCAGCTCTTCGAATGTATTTCCCGAAGCTTCGCTTTGAAGTGGATAAAGATTTGGAGCCCGAGGCTAGCGTATATGATCTGCTAGACAAGATTGAACATACTCAAGCCAAGCAAGTATTCCTTATTAGTCATAATCCTCTAATCTCTAATTTGTTGGCCCTGATGGTCGATGGGACGTTAGAAACAGGTAGGCATATGGGGACTAGTCAAATCGCGTGCGTATCAATGGATATTGTGGCTCCAGGATGCGCAGAGTTGATTTACACGCTCACACCATGAATTAACCCTTAAGGTCTTAAATGTTTAGAATAGGTTACACAATTTTTTTGTTGCTCCAAACATCTTTAATTTTGGCTCAGCAAAGTGCAGTCGATCTGATTACTGACGATGTAATGGAAGCATTTCCAGAATCAGTCATTGTTTCGAATTCTTATACTCCTGCGGCGATCCACCAAATAGCCCTTGGCATATTGCAGGGAATTTCTGGCGTGGCGGTACCTGAAGAGACTAAAAGGGTGTCAGGTGCCCTAACTAAGACTCTTTATGAAATACCGCGAGAATACAATGGCGAAGATGTTTATCGATTTTTCCAAAGCTATTTTGAGGAAAAATCATTTGAGCGCTTGTTCGGTTGTACGGGAAGAGCTTGCGGCAGCAGTAACGACTGGGCTAATGATATTTTCAAAAACCGGATACTTTACGGGCCTGTTCAAAATCAGTATTACTTAGCGTATCAGATGCCGCCGGAAAATCCGGTGTCTCCTTACGTCACGGTCTATATTATTACGCGGGGCAATCGGCGCATATATGCATATGTGGAGGTGACTGAGCCTGCCAAAAAGATATCCAGCTTGTCGACTGTCACTAAGGGCAAGCTGGCAGTTGAGCTTTTAGAGAACGGCTATAGTGTGCTGCAAAATATCACCTTTCAAGACGATAGAGTGGTGGAGCGTACCGGAGTAGATACGTTAATAGGTCAAAACGATGTGGCGGAGCATACTGGATTAGAGGCGTTAATAGAGATGTTGCGTGAAAGCCCTTTACTTGAAGTCTATATTGTTTCGCATTTAGCTGCTGATATGCAGTTAGAAGCACTGCAGGGGCGGTCACAAAAGCGAGCCGATTCGGTTGTTCAGCAACTGCTTGCCTCTGGAATATCTCAGAAGAGGGTATCTGCTCACGGTGTTGGGCCATTGGTGCCGAATTGCACCGGTGAGGCATGCCGGAACAGGGTGGAGGTTGTTCTGCGCTAGTTACTTTATTAGTGAGAGAAACTCGCTTCGTGTTTTGTAACTATTTCGAAATGCCCCAAGCATGCAGGAAGTTGTCATCACAGATCCTTGTTTTTCGACGCCGCGCATCATCATGCACATATGCTGTGCTTCGATAATGACAGCGGCACCATTGGAATCGGTCTTTTCAACGATGCAATTGGCGATCTGCGTAGTTAAATTCTCTTGAATCTGCAGGCGCCGTGCGAACACATCAACGATTCGCGCGATTTTGGATAAGCCAATAACTTTGCCATTGGGAATGTAGGCGATATGGCACTTGCCAATAAAAGGCAGCATGTGATGTTCGCACATGGAGTATAGTTCAATATTTTTGACGATGACCATCTCGTCATTTTCAGTGGGAAAGAGGGCGCCGTTGATGACCTCATCTAGGTCCATGTCATAGCCTTGCGTGAGGAATTTCATTGCTTTAGCTGCGCGTTTTGGCGTATCCGCTAAGCCTGGACGGCTAGGATCTTCTCCTATTTCCTGAATGATTTTTAAAAAGGACTCTTCCATCGATAATTCACCTTTACAGCTCAATTTTAAATATTGGGCGCTACCCTACGATAACAGTATTTATTGGTAAAGCATTTTATGGATTCATTAGTGGACAATCTAGTCACAGTGCAGGATTACATCTCTGAGCTAGCGCTGAGGTTTGATTCTGCCAAACTTTTTTATGGCCATGGCACCGACAATCCATATGATGAGGCGGTCTATATTGTCTTTGTGTTACTGGGTATCGAATTCGATCAGGAGGTCGACCTAAGTGCCAAAATATTGTCCACCGAAGATTTAACAAAGCTCGAAGCGGCTGCTTATCGACGCATAGATGAACATATACCCGCCGCCTATTTAGTCGGAAGCGCGTGGTTTGCAGGTTATAAGTTTAACAGCGATAGTAGGGCTCTCGTGCCTCGATCTCCATTTGCTGAGCTAATTTCAAGTCATTTCGCGGGATTACTGGATACAGACCCTCGGCGGGTTTTGGATATGTGTACTGGAAGCGGCTGCATCGGGCTGGCGACCGCGCTGACTTATTCGCAGGCGCATGTGGATTTGGTGGATGTATCCAAGGATGCACTGGCGTTAGCGAAGTCGAATATCTCTTTACATGGTCTTGAGAGCCGAGTGCGCCCATTGCTTGGCGATTGTTTTGAGGAGGTTACAGGGCAATATGACTTGATTTTGTGTAATCCACCTTATGTGTCTGCTGATGAATACGCCGAGCTTCCATTAGAATATTTTGCTGAGCCTGCACTAGGCTTGCTTAGCGAGAATGATGGGCTGGCGCTTCCGATTAAGCTGCTAGAACAAGCAGGTCAGTATCTTGCCGAAAATGGTCTGTTGATAATGGAGGTAGGGTTTTCTGAGCAAGCACTTAAAGACGCGCTGCCAGAACTACCGTTTCTCTGGCTTGAGTTTAGCTACGGAGGGTCTGGAGTCTTTTGTCTGACGGCGGATCAACTCCGTGGTTTCAGCGTAACTGGCAAATAGTGTACAATCTCCCGCTTTTCGCGTTCTTAATGGCGTAAACCTTATTTTCAACGACTGAGTTGTCCAATGTCCGGAAACACTATAGGGAAATTATTTACTGTCACCAGTTTTGGTGAAAGCCATGGTCCCGCGCTTGGCTGTGTGGTTGATGGCTGTCCCCCTGGGATGGAGCTATGTGCTGCTGATATGCAATTAGACCTTGATCGGCGCAAGCCTGGTCAGTCCCGTTTTACGACTCAGCGCAGAGAAGACGATGAGGTAGAAATACTTTCCGGTGTCTTTGAAGGCAAGACTACCGGTACACCCATCGGTTTGCTTATTCGCAACACAGACCAGCGTTCTAAGGACTACGGCAAAATTAAAGATCAGTTTAGACCGGCTCACGCTGACTTCACCTATCAGAAAAAGTATGGAATTCGCGATTATCGAGGCGGTGGTCGATCATCTGCGAGAGAAACAGCTATGCGAGTAGCCGCGGGCGCCATCGCCAAGAAATATTTAAAGGAGACCTGTGGTACGGAGATAAGGGGTTATCTTAGTCAGCTGGGCCCAATCAGTGCTGAAACTGTGGATTTTGATGAAGTTGAACGAAACCCGTTCTTTTGTCCAGACGCGTCGAAAGTTAAGGCCATGGAAGAATATATGGCGGCCTTAAGTAAGGAAGGTAACTCGATAGGAGCCAAGATCTCAGTTTTGGCAAGTTCAGTGCCGATAGGGTTGGGAGAGCCAGTATTTGATCGCTTAGATGCGGATCTGGCGAAGGCATTAATGAGCATTAACGCCGTAAAAGGTGTCGAGATTGGTGCAGGTTTTGCCTGTATAACCCAAAAAGGCAGCGAACATAGAGACGCGATTACCCCAAATGGGTTCGTTGGAAATAATGCCGGCGGGGTTTTAGGCGGCATCAGCAGCGGTCAAGATATCTTTGCTAGTATTGCGTTAAAACCGACTTCCAGTATTCGGCTTCCTGGAGATTCTATTACAGTGACAGGCGAGCCCACCGAAGTCATAACGACCGGGCGTCATGATCCCTGTGTTGGCATTCGAGCCACACCAATTGCAGAGGCGATGGTTGCCTTGGTTTTGCTGGATCATCTGTTGAGAGACAGGGGCCAAATGGCTCGATAGTGGCGTCTAAGTAGCGCTGTGATTTGAATGCGAGCAGGGCTTAGTTGCGACTTTAGAAATAAGAACAGTCTAGAAGTAAGCAGGATTTAGATGCAGAAATATTGTAATTAAATCTATAATTTACAATGTGATACATACATTAGGTGTCATAAAGGATTAACTGGTATTTAGCATGAGCGGAAAAACACTTTACGACAAGATTTGGGATGCCCACTTAGTAAGTCAGCGAGAAGATGGCACGTCATTGATTTACATCGACCGTCACCTCATACACGAAGTTACCTCTCCTCAGGCATTTGAAGGCTTGAGGCTCGCGGGCCGATTACCATGGCGAGCGGATGCTAACTTTGCCACTCCTGATCATAATATCCCGACGACAAAAAGTGAGCGGGACCAAGGCTTAGAAGGTATTACGGATCCAGTGTCTAAAATTCAGGTCACAACCCTTGATAACAACTGCGACGAATTCAACATCTTCGAGTTGAAAATGACCGATATGCGTCAGGGTATTGTTCATGTTGTGGGGCCAGAACAAGGCGCTACCTTGCCTGGAATGAGTATTGTTTGTGGCGATTCTCATACTTCTACCCATGGTGCTCTTGGCGCTTTGGCACATGGCATCGGGACTTCCGAGGTCGAGCATGTGTTGGCTACCCAGTGCTTGATGCAAAAGAAAATGAAAAATATGAGGGTGCAAGTGAATGGGTTTCTCAAGCCTGGTGTCACTGCGAAAGATATGGTTCTCGCAATTATCGGTCGTATTGGAACCGCTGGCGGGACTGGCTGCACAATAGAGTTTGCCGGTGATGCGGTCATGGCGCTGAGCATAGAAGGAAGGATGACAGTGTGCAACATGGCCATTGAGGCCGGTGCAAGAGCTGGATTGATTGCCGTTGACCAATCCACAATTGATTACATCGAAGGTCGACCTTTTGCCCCTAAAGGTGAAGTGTGGGAAATGGCAGTGCAAGCTTGGAAGCATCTGGTGAGTGATCCGGATGCTTATTTTGATGAAATTGTTGAATTGGAAGCGGCTGACATTGAGCCTCAAGTAACTTGGGGAACGTCCCCTGAGATGGTTGCGTCAATTAATGGAAGTATTCCAATAATTACTGATGAAAGTGACCCGACCAGACGCGAGAGTATCTCGCTAGCTCTCGATTATATGGGCCTGACTGGAGGCACAAGCATTAAAGATATAAAACTGGATTGCATTTTTATTGGCAGTTGCACGAATTCAAGAATCGAGGATTTACGGGAAGCGGCGAAGGTTGTCGAGGGAAAAAAGGTCGCAGCAACGGTTGAAGTGGCTATGGTAGTGCCTGGTTCTGGTTTGGTTAAGCAGCAGGCGGAAGCTGAAGGTTTGGATAAGATATTTATTGCTGCCGGTCTTGAGTGGAGAGAGCCTGGTTGTTCGATGTGTTTAGCAATGAACGCCGATCAGTTGGGGGATGGCAAGCATTGTGCTTCAACTTCGAATAGAAACTTCGAAGGCCGCCAAGGCTTCGGCGGGCGAACTCACCTCGTTAGCCCTGCAATGGCTGCAGCGGCTGCGATTCATGGACATTTTGTTGATGTGCGAGACTTCACTTAATCAGCTCAGTTAAATCGCTTAGTTAAACAACTATAGGCCTTTTTAGGTCGGTTACGGAAACCATGCAATGAGAAAATTTAGCGTTGAGCAGGGGTTGGTCCTGCCATTAGATAGAGCGAATGTGGATACAGACTTCATCATTCCAAAGCAATTCTTGAAATCAATTAAGCGCACAGGGTTTGGGGTCAACTTATTCGATGAGCATCGCTATCTCGATAAAGGCGAGCCTGATTCTGACAATAGCAAACGACCTCTGAATCCTGATTTTGTTCTTAATCAGCCGCGTTATCAGGGCTGTAAAATATTGCTTGCTCGAGATAACTTTGGCTGCGGTTCAAGTCGTGAACATGCGCCTTGGGCTTTGGATGACTACGGATTCCGAGTTATGATTGCGCCGAGCTTTGCTGATATATTTCTTAATAACTGCTTTAAAAACGGGCTATTACCGATAGTTGTTAATCAAGAAACTATTTCCGAACTGTTTCGCGATACTCAGGCAGACGAAGGCTATTCTTTGACCGTAGATTTGGCTGAGCAGACGATCACTCGCCCAGATGGCAATGTTATTGCATTTGAGGTCGACTCATTTCGCAAAAATTGCTTATTGAATGGCTTGGATGATATCGGCCTAACCTTAGAAGAAGCCGACACAATTAAGGCATTTGAAGACAAGTGGCGTCAAAAATCTCCTTGGTACTTCACCAGCACTAGCGTTTGAGTTGGCATTAAACGATTACGTTTTAGGGTTTATGAACTAAGACAAGTCGCTGCAACTTACTCCTTAAGGGCCGCTTAATCTAACTAATACAATTACTTAGGACGAAAGTCCTGTTAAACAAGATGAGAGAGAAGATAGATGAGTCAGTATAATGTTGCTGTTGTTGGTGCGACCGGTGCGGTGGGAGAGGCTTTAATAGAGATTTTAGAAAAGAGAAATTTCCCGGTAGCTCAGTTGTTTTTGTTAGCCAGTGAGAGGACTGCAGGTACCAAAATCATGTTTAAGAACAAGTCGGTAATGGTGACCGACCTTGCAGAATTTGACTTCTCTCAGGTGCAAATAGCTTTGTTTTCAGCCGGTGGCAGTGTCTCTGCGGAATACGCTCCAAAAGCAGCTGCTGCTGGCTGTGTTGTAATCGACAACACCTCTCATTTTCGCTACGACGATGATATTCCCTTGGTTGTTCCTGAAGTAAACCCAGAGCGGGTTGCTGATTACACCAAAAGAAACATTATCGCGAATCCAAACTGTTCAACAATTCAGATGCTTGTAGCTTTAAAGCCAATTCATGCGGCGGTAGGCATTAAGCGTATCAGTGTGGCGACCTATCAAGCTGTTTCAGGTGCAGGGAAGTCCGCAGTAAATGAACTGGCGAAGCAAACGGCCGAGTTATTAAATGGAAGGGATGCAGTTGCTGAGGTTTTTCCAAAGCAGATCGCTTTTAATGTGCTGCCTCAGATCGACGTATTCATGGAGAACGGCTATACCAAAGAAGAAATGAAAATGGTTTGGGAAACTCAAAAGATATTTGGTGATAAAGAACTGCTGGTCAGTGCTACATGTGTTCGTGTGCCAGTGTTTTTTGGCCATTCGGAAGCAATTCAAATTGAGACAAAGTCCTTCCTAGATGTTAAAGACGCTCGTGAACTGATGGAAAATGCCCGGGGTGTCACGGTGATAGATGAGCATAACGATGGCGCTTATCCAACCGCGGTTTCAGAATCAGCGGGACAGGACGCTGTTTTTGTAGGCAGGATCCGGCAAGATATCTCACTTTCAAATGGTTTAAGCCTTTGGGTTGTTGCCGATAACGTTCGTAAGGGGGCAGCTTTAAACACAGTTCAAATAGCTGAAGAGTTGATAAAAAGCTATTTATAATGAATACTTGCAGCCTACACTGAAGAAATAAAATTAATATATAAACGGTATGGTTGCAATAGTTACCAAGCTTCAATTATACGTGTACCGCTCGATTAATATGATTTTTTTGGTAGAGCGTTTAGAAAAAACACTCAAAACATGAATTTTGTAAGACTGAGCCGTTGTTGGGCGTACTGAGAGAATCTAGTGTCATGTTACAAAAGTATGTTGCCATATTGGCTGTGTTTTTATCGTTCATAGCAACTGATGCTTTAGCCTTAGGGCTGGGTAGAGTCAGTGTAGAATCTTCATTAAATCAGCCGCTTAGAATGCGTATTGAAGTGTTGCAGTTAGGCGATACTCGGCTTCAGGACGTCAATATTCAGGTTGCATCCCCAGAAGACTTTAAGCGCTTCAATATCGAGCGATCTGTATTCCTGGACAACATCCGCTTTACCACCGATGTAAATTCTCAAGGCAATTTTGTAATTCTCTCCACAAATCAAATCGTTAGAGAACCATATTTAAGCTTTATTTTGGAGACGCGCTGGACGAACGGGCGCCTACTCAGCGAGCATACGATACTTTTAGATTTGCCTGTTTACGAAGACGAAGCCATAACTGCTTTACCCGTTAGACGAGCTATAAGCACAGTGCTGACTCCACAGTCTTCGCGGCAGGCTGCTGAGCCTTCGGTCGCATCGAATAGTTCAATCCCCTCTGTTCAACCTAGCATTCAGCCGGAAGTGATTGTGCCGCCAAGTGCCGTAGGTAGTGGCGCCATGCAAAACACGGCAGAGGAAGCATCCGATTCAGTTGAATCATCAACTGAATCGGATAGCTCTCAAGCCGAGGCTTTTTCCGCGCTGACACAAACTGCTGCGGATGAATTGGAAGTCGAGCTAGCTGAGGATTTGGTGGATGATTCGAAGCCTTTAACTGCGCTTGACGAAGAGCCTGATAATGTAGCCGATGATTCATCTGAAGAGCTAGTCGATGACACTGGTGATGGTAACACTGACGATAGCAGTGCCGATGATAGTAATGCTGGGGACTTAGCCGCTGAATCCGTCTCGGATGATTCAGCCTTCGAGGAGAAAGCGCAGGCAACCGCAGAAGCCGATCCAGTTGAAGAAGTTGCGCCTGAAACCATAACCACAGGTTACACCGATACATTGTCAGGGATAGCACTGCGGATTCGCCCGGACGACAGCGTCAGCATCCAGCAAGCCATGCTCGCTATCCAAGAACTCAACCCTGATGCATTTATTGGAGGCAACATCAACCGCCTGCGCAATGGTGAGGTGCTTAGAGTGCCATCAATCAGTGATATTCAAGCAATAGGGCAGCGCGAGGCTGTTGCTGAAGTAAGTCGACAGAATCAGCTGGCTGCGACTGATGTTCAGCCTTTAGCGGCTCCAGCCAATACAGTGCCTAGGCAAGACGAAGAGGCAAGCGGACAGCTCAGTGTAATTACTTCAGATCCTGACGCTGATAGCACTAACGGTGCTGGCATTTCTGTGGATGCTGACGATAATGCACTTGATGACCGTATCGAAGAATTAGAGAACCAACTGGCGCTGCGGGAAGAAGAGGCAGACCGTGCCCGAATTGAAAAAGAAGAGCTAGAGTTCAGGCTTGCCGAGCTTGACGAGCAGATAGCCGCGGCACAGGAAATCATCAGATTACGTGATTTGCAATTAGCGCAGCTTCAGCAGTCGTTAGCTAACGCGGCAGCAGAGGCAGAACTTCTTGCCCAAGAGTCACAGAATGCTGCTCCAATTCCTGCTGAGGTTACGACTACTGAAACGCAACCTGCTGGATACGTAGATAGCTTGCTGAAATCCTTGATGGGTAATTCTATCGCGCTTATCGCGACAGCGGTTTTTGTGATTTTGGCACTTGCTGGCTTTTTGGTAATGCGCAACAAGGGCAAGCAGTCTCACCCGGAAGGCCTCGATAGTATTAATGAAAACGAATTCAAAGGTGTGACTGATGCCACAAATATTGCTGACGATAGTGATGCGGCAGTGGGGTCAGAATTTCACGATTATAAACAGTCTGAGCTCGACAGCGAGCTAGATGAGATTTTCAATATTGGCGAACAAAAACAAGATGGTTTGTCAGGAATTTCTGCTGTTTCAGTTCTCGATGCGGAACAAGATGTCGCCTTAGGCGTTGACATTTTAATTGAACGAGGCCAGCTTGAGCACGCTGAATTCTTACTCGCACAAGTTCTTAAACAGAGCCCTGAGGATGCCCAATTACTATTGAAACAGCTAGAAATAACCGTGGCACGAAGGGATTTTTCAGTCTTTGAACTGCAGGCTAAAAGTCTGCAAAATCAGAATAATCCTGCTGTAGACGAAAAGATTGATGCTCTTAGAAAGGAGCTGTCGGCTCATACAACTATAGAGCCGCCTGTAGAGGACACGGTCGCTAGTGACGCAGAAACCCTTCGTGAGAAAGCGGAGACAACGTCTTTTTTAGATGAATTTGGTATTGATTTAGACGCCTTTGAAGATGATTCCTTCCATCTGGCTGTCGATCCAATTGAAGAACCTGCAGTTTCAGAACAGCGCGATGTGTCCTCGGATGAGCTAGCTGAGGAATCTGAGCCGGATACTGTAGGCATGATGTTTGATTCCGGCGTTGAGTCTGAATCAGACCCAGTTGCTTCAGAGCCTGCGATCGAAGCACCAACCGAGGGTGAAAAAACAACCAGTACCAAAAATGGGATTGAGTTTGATGGTGAGGAAGCCGACGGCGTTACTGAAGTCGAGCTGTCAGTGGAAACAGCCGCAGATGAGGTCGTTTTTGAAACTTTGGAATTTGATCAAAACGCCGAGCCAGAACTAGCCGGCGGCGACAGCAAAGACCTTGAAGACTTAGAAATAGATACACTAGAATTCGATGTTGCCGAACCAAGTCAGGAAGCGCCTGCGTCGGCAGAACCTGAACAAGAACTGGACTTAGAGGTCTTCTCATATGAAGCGCCGGCTTCAGCAGCCACGTCTGTCGAAGAGGTCATTAGAGATGGCTCATTTGATGATAATGAACTCGATGACAATGTTTTAGATTTTGATTTTGAAAAAACCGATATTAAGGTCGAGACAGAGTTAGATGCAGTTGCTGATCCCCAAGGCTTTGATTTCGATGGCGACTCAACTGCTACCTCAGTAGAGGAATCAGCAGCTTCTGAAGATGAAAACAGTCTTGATTTTGGCGACCTGGATGAGGCTGATCATGCGGCTCCAGTCAAACACGATAGCGCTACTGCAGCTGATGATATGGCTTTCGGCTTCGATGACACTTTCGAAGTGGCTGAGACTCCAGCTGATATCGTTGTTGGGACTGATGCGGATGCTGGTGACGACTTAGATTTCCTAGCTGAAGATGACATTGCTTTTGAGACTCCGGACTATGAAGGCGACCCAGAAAGTCTGTCAGACGAAGATGAGACGGCGACCAAACTTGAGTTAGCATATGCCTATCAGAAAATGGGCGATTCTGAGGGCGCCCAAGAAATACTGCGGGAAGTCATATCAGAAGGTACTGAAGCTCAGATTAAAGAAGCCAAGGATCTAATTGTAACCTTGAGTTCAAGCGCAGACTAAGACTGCTATTTCGTAACCTTAAGTAATTTGACCCCTAGCCTCCAGTGACTGAATCCGACAATCGAGATCAATTTTATTCAGCTGACGTTGGCAATTCTGGCATTACCACCAGGATTGCACTGCGTGTCGAGTATAACGGAGCCAAATTTTCGGGTTGGCAAAAACAAAAATCCCCATCGCTTGCGACGGTTCAGGGTGCCCTTGAATTAGCGCTTAGTAAGGTCGCTGACTCTACTATCGTGGTTGTTTGTGCTGGCCGAACTGATTCAGGTGTTCATGCGACTGCCCAGATTGTCCACTTTGACACCCCAATTAATCGCGGATTGAAAGCTTGGGAGCTAGGTGTAAATAGTCTCTTGCCTCCAACAATACGGGTGACGAAGGCCTTGGTGGTAGACGATAACTTCCATGCGCGGTTTAGTGCTGTTTATCGTCGTTACAACTATATATTACACAGTAGGTCAATAGCATCAGCTTTGGTTTCTGATTTAGTGACTACTCAACGCAGAAGCTTGGATGTCGATGGCATGAATGAAGGCGCTCAGTTTTTGCTGGGAGAGCAAGATTTCACTTCATTTAGGGCAGCTGGATGCCAGTCAAAGACAGCCAATCGCTGCGTAATTGAGGCATTTTTTTCTCAGCGTGGTGAATTTCTGGTGTTTTCTATCTGTGCGAATGCATTCCTGCAACATATGGTTCGCAATATTATGGGTTCAATGTTGGCAGTTGGTGGCGGAGATAAAAGCCCTCAGTGGATCGAGGGTTTGTTAGCAGCAAAAGACAGATCTCTAGCAGCTATAACAGCGCCCCCGCAAGGGCTCTATCTGGTTGAGGTAGGTTATCCTGATGATTTATTAAGCCCTGCAATGCTCGTGAAACCGCCGGTTTTAGCGTCGCATAATTAGGCTAAGTCGATCTAGTTTGGTAAACTCAAGTCTTCTTGAATCTCTGTGCCTGCCTTGGCACCCAGCTTATTGCTTACCTTGTCTAACACGTGGATTAAAATTTGTGGGATCACTCAGCACGGCGACGCTTTAGCGGCCTGTGAATTGGGTGCCGATGCTATTGGGCTCGTGTTTTATCCGCCTAGCCCGCGATCTGTATCAGTGCGCCAAATTGATGCAATAGTAAGAGACTTGCCGGCTAACATATGCGTTGTCGCCTTGTTTGTTGACCCGACCGTAGAAGTGGTCAAACAGGTCATTGCTACAGGTATGATCGATTTACTGCAGTTTCACGGAGAGGAGACGCCAGCTTATTGTCAGTCTTTTGGCCTTCCAACTATGAAAGCTTTTCGTGTTGGTAAAGAATACGATCTACGAAAATCTATAGCAATGTATCCTGAGTCAAAGATGATACTGCTGGATGCTTATGAAAAAGAAGCGCCGGGTGGCACAGGAAAAATGTTTGATTGGGATATTGCAATAGACACCGCAAAAGACGAAAAATTGAAACTGGTCCTTGCCGGTGGCTTAAATCCAGAAAATATCGAGAAAGCGGTTGTTCGCGTGGCGCCATTTGGTGTTGATGTTAGCAGCGGGGTTGAGTCCTCCCCAGGCAAGAAGGACATCGCCTTAATTAGAAAATTCATTGAAGGAGTAAGAAGTGTCTCAAGCTGAGGTAGAGTTAGATCAATTTGATGGCCCCGATGCTAGCGGCCATTTCGGTCCCTACGGCGGTATTTTTGTAGGTGAAACATTAGTTGCAGCGGTTGAAGAATTGGCTGCCGTGTATAAAGAGCTTTCAGCTGATAAAGAGTTTTGGCGCCAGTATGACTACGATCTAAAACACTATGTAGGCCGACCTTCGCCGCTGTATTTCGCGGAAAGGTTAACAGCTCACTGTGGTGGTGCAAAAATCTATCTGAAACGAGAAGATTTAAACCACACAGGATCCCATAAGATTAACAATGCTATTGGTCAAGGGCTGCTTGCCAAACATATGGGAAAAACCCGAATTATTGCAGAGACAGGAGCCGGTCAACATGGCGTTGCTAGTGCTACAGTTGCTGCACGCATGGGCCTGGAGTGCCATGTATACATGGGGGCGCAGGACATTATTCGGCAAGCCCCTAATGTCTACCGGATGAAGCTTTTGGGTGCAAACGTGATTTCAGTCGAATCCGGTTCCCAGACTCTTAAAGATGCTTTGAATGAAGCATTGCGGGATTGGGCAACTAATGTTGATAACACTTACTATATTATAGGTACTGTGGCGGGTCCGCACCCCTATCCTCAGCTAGTGCGAGATTTCCAAAGCATAATAGGTAGAGAAACTAAAACCCAGTCTTTAGATCAAATGGGGCGGCTGCCAGATGCGCTGGTTGCCTGCGTTGGCGGTGGTTCGAACGCTATAGGGATGTTCCATCCGTTCCTGCATGATACTCAAGTTGCTATGTATGGCGTAGAGGCGGGTGGTTATGGTTTAGACTCCAATCAACATGCAGCGCCCTTAAGTGGCAATGGCAGACCCGGAATTTTGCATGGCAATCGAACCTATTTAATGACTGACGAGGGTGGCCAAATTATGGAGACCCATTCAGTGTCAGCAGGTCTAGACTATCCAGGCGTTGGTCCTGAGCATTCTTGGTTGAAAGACATTAAACGGGTTAACTATGTTGCCGCGACAGATGCTGAAGCGATGGCCGCTTTTCACAAAATGACTAGATTAGAAGGTATCATCCCCGCCCTAGAGACTAGTCATGCAATCGCTTATGCAATGGATTTAGCGAAGGGTATGGACCCTGAGCAAAGCATAGTAATTAATGTCTCTGGGCGAGGAGATAAGGACATTGAAACAGTGGCTAAAATTGAAGGGATAAGCTTGTAAGCATCATGAGCCAGATAACTAAAGTAATAAGTGAAGCCAAAGCTGTAAAACGGAAATTACTCATCCCCTATATTGTGGCTGGTGACCCGAATATTGGTAGCAGTTTACTGCTGATGCATCAGCTCGTCGAAGATGGAGCTGACATTATTGAATTGGGGGTGCCGTTTAGCGACCCCTCATCCGATGGGCCAGTTATTCAGAAGGGAGTTGAGCGCGCCTTAAAGCAGGGTGTATCGCTGCTTGATGTAATAGCCTTGGTCAAACAGTTCCGCGAAACAAACAGTACTACCCCAGTGGTTTTGATGGGGTATCTCAATCCTGTTGAGATTATGGGTTATGAGAGCTTTGTTAAGCGTGCCAGTGACGCTGGCGTCGATGGGGTTTTACTTGTCGATATGCCTCCTGCTGAGTCTGCTGCACTTCACAGTTTGTTGAGTGTTGCAGATATTGACACTATTTACTTAGTTGCCCCGACTACCACTGATGAGAGAGCTCGCAGCATCGTTAAGGTGACTAGCGGTTACCTTTATTATGTTTCTCTGAAGGGAGTCACTGGCGCTGCCTTGGTGGATTATGCTTCGGTAGCTGAGAATATTGGCAATTTAAGAGGTATGACGGATTTACCTATTATGGTTGGATTTGGAATAAAAGACGGCGACAGCGCTGTCGCAATGGCTGAATTTGCGGATGGAGTGATCATCGGTAGTGCCCTAGTCTCTGAGATAGCTAAGTTGACTGAACAAGAAGGTAATTCTGAATTCCCAATTAGCCAGACCACAGCTATGATTAGTGACGTTCGAGATGCCTTGGACCAAATTAGCTAGCAGCCTACACCGCGACTGACATACAGGAAAATATTTTGAGTTGGATAGATAAGATTTTACCGTCAATTTCCACCTCTGGAGCTGCTGCCAACAAGAAAGGCATGATGGTGCCAGAAGGGGTTTGGAAGAAATGCCCTCGCTGTGACGCGATGTTGTACCAAAAATCGCTTTCAGAAAATCATGAAGTCTGTCCTAAATGTGATCACCATCTTCGAATTACGGCCAGGCGCCGGCTTGAACTTTTCCTCGACTCGGGCGAGCAAACCGAACTCGATGCAGATATAGAGCCAGTGGATCTGCTTAAATTTAAGGATCTCAAAAAATATAAAGATCGTTTGGTCGCCGCTCAGCGCGCAACCGGAGAAAAAGATGCACTGATTGTCCTAAAAGGGTCTGTCAGGGGTGTGCCGGCGGTCGTAGCGGCGTTTGAATTCGGTTTTATTGGCGGTTCTATGGGAGCTGTAGTCGGTGAAAAATTCACCCGTGCTGTAAACACATGTATCCAAGAAGGCTTGCCGTTTGTGTGTTTTTCCACCAGTGGTGGTGCCAGAATGCAAGAAGCGTTGCTGTCGTTAATGCAGATGGCGAAAACTTCTGCGGCGCTGGAAAAGCTGCGTGAAGCAAGATTACCCTACATATCCATCATGGTAGACCCTGTCTACGGTGGTGTGTCAGCGAGCTTGGCAATGCTGGGCGAAATCAACATTGCTGAACCTAATGCTTTGGTAGGCTTTACGGGGCCAGATGTTATACGTCAAACAGTGAGGGTGAAACTCCCAGAGGGTTTCCAGCGCAGTGAGTTTCTCTTGGAGCACGGTGCAATCGACATGATCGTTCACCGTAGAGATTTGTCGTCTAAAGTCGCTGGGATGTTAGAAAAATTGATGCATTTGACGCCGAAGGTTGAAGCTCCGGTGACAACGACTGAACTGAAAACGGATGCTAGCTCTGAAGAGACTGACGAATTAGCGTTAAGTCCAGATGACGCGGTGACAAAATCTCCAGAGTTAGATAAGGAATAGTGCGATCACATTGACTCTTAACGAGTGGCTTGATCACATAGCAAAAGTCCATCCCCGGCAGATTGAGCTAGGGCTAGATCGAATCAAGAAAGTTGCTGGAACTTTGTCTTTGGGTAAACCAGCAACCCGCGTGGTAACTATTGCCGGGACTAACGGTAAGGGGAGTTGCGTGGCGTATCTGGAATCTCTTCTGGAATTAGCCGGTTTCAGCACTTGTGCCTACACATCTCCCCATATTCACCAGTTCAATGAGCGAATTCGGGTGCGCTCAGTTGCTGTTGACGATTTATTAATCTGTCGAGCCTTTATAGAAATTGAAAAGGCTAGAGGCACAACCTCCTTGAGTTATTTCGAATACGCCACTTTGGCTGCGCTGTGGATTTTTTCACAGAATTCGCTAGATTTTGCAATTTTAGAGGTGGGTCTTGGAGGGCGTCTCGATGCTGTCAATATGATCGATCCTGACCTTGCCATTATTACTAGTATTAGCCTCGATCATCAGGATTGGTTGGGCAGCGATCTTGAAAAAATAGGCTTTGAGAAAGCAGGGATTATGCGTAGCAACGTGCCCACGGTCTATGCAGATTATACAATTCCGGTAAGTATCAGAGACCGTGCTAGTGATCTAGATAGCCCTTTATATGTTCTGGGGGAGAATTTTGATTTCAAGTTAACGAGACTGGCTCAGGGCAATCGAATGGATTGCTCGAGCGCTATAGTCGCCGGTGAGCGAACTACCCTGGGAATTACAAACTGCGGTGACTTGCATCCAGGAAGTGTCGCTGCTTGTCTGCAAGCTTTGCATTTGTTGGATGTGACGCTGGATACTCAGAGCATTGATTTGGCTTTGGCTAGAATTAAACTTCCTGGTCGTTTTGAGAAGCGCATTGACAGAAATACTGGGCAGCAAATGGTGCTAGACGTAGGGCATAATCCTGCCGCGGCGCAGCTGCTTGACCGGCGCCTTCAAAATATGAAAAAAGAATCCCCCCAAATAACTAAGATAATCGCAGTTTTAGCAGTGCTCGAAGATAAAGATATCGAAGGTATAGTGGTTTCTTTACAATCCAGTGTCGATATCTGGTATATTGCAGAGATCGATGACCAGCGCGCTCTTTCAGTTAGCCAAGCTCAGATAAGATTGAATAAGGCTTTTCCTGGGCAGACTTTTAAGCCTTTTGAAACAGTGTTAAGGGCTTGCCAAGCGGCCTGTTTGGCGGCTCAATATAGTGATAGAGTTGTAGTCGTTGGATCGTTTCATACCGTAGCCATTGCCAGAGAACACTCGAGAGCAGCATAGTTTGCAACAAGCAACTAAACAGAGAATCGCCGGCTCAGTGGTGCTAATCGCATTAGCTCTGATTTTTCTGCCCATTATTTTTGATGGTCAGGGAAGTTACGACGCTCAAATCAGCAGCCGCATTCCCCCTGCGCCTATTATTTTGCCTTTGCCAGACCCTGTGCCAACGCGGCCGGTGATAATTGCAAACCAACCAGATTTTGCTCCTTCTCTCCCTAATAGCGAAAATGCTGAGAATCCTGAGCTTGAAGAGGCAGCAGAATCCGCAGTTGATGAGCCTCCAATTGATCAAGGCTCTCAGGTTGCTCCACTGGTTTCTAGAGAGGCCGACTCCGATGGCGCTGAGATTGTTGATTCGCAGCCAAGTTATTTACGAGAGGCCCCCCAGCTTGGCGCCGACGGCCTGCCTCAAGGCTGGAGTGTACGACTAGGAACTTTTTCTGACCGAAGTAATGCCGCGAAATTGCTCGAGAGACTTATTGAATCAGGTTATAAAGCCTATGCTCGTGATATTGAGCGAGAGCAGGCGACTCTAACGGCGGTCTTTGTGGGACCTTGGTTAGATAGAGATCGAGTTGATGGCTATCAAAAAGAGCTTCAGGATGAGTTTAAGCTTGCAGGTTATGTTGTTCGTTATACCATTGTCACTCCTTAGTAGAGGATTTTGATTATCGCTTCCATGAATGAAGTTGATGCAATTATTCTCGTCATTATTGGCTTGTCTTGCTTGTTTGGAATATGGCGCGGACTAGTCAAAGAAGTTCTTTCTCTAGTGACTTGGGTCGCCGCTCTGACTCTGGCGCGATTATACAGTGGCGTGCTTGCTGACTTTATCGGCAATCTAATTAGTAACGAAAGCGCGCGGTATGTCACCGCTTTCGCAATTGTTTTTGTTTTTGTGATGATGACCGGCACGTTGATTAACCATGTAATTTCAAAATTGCTGACGATCACTGGCCTGAAACTAGTAGATCGTCTGTTGGGTGGGGCCTTCGGGGTTGTTCGAGGCTCAGTAATAATCGTCGTAATCTTATTTGTCACCGGTGTCTTCGTAAATGAGACGCCACAGTGGCAAGAGTCACAGTTGATCCCCTATGGGCTATCGTTGATAGAGTGGACGCAGTTGTATATCGATATTGATGACGTAAATAGCGTTGAACCTGTCATATAAGACAGTTATTCGCAATTGGAGCCAAATATGTGCGGTTTAGTTGGAGTAGTGACGAGCGACGATGTAGGTGTTTGTTTATATGACACCTTAACTGTGTTGCAGCATCGGGGCCAGGATGCTGCAGGGATAATGACATGTGATAACCGAAAGCTGAACCTGCGTAAAGACAACGGTCTAGTGAAAGATGTGTTCAGCACACGTCATATGCGTCGGCTAACTGGGCAAATGGGGATAGGGCATGTCCGTTACCCGACTGCAGGTGGTTCTAGCCCAGCCTTGGCTCAGCCTTTTTACGTCAACTCTCCTTATGGCATCTCGCTTGCTCATAATGGCAATCTCACGAACTCCGCAGAGCTAAGTCGGGAGCTTTTTAAAGAAGATTTGCGGCATATGAATACAGACTCAGACTCTGAGGTGCTATTAAACGTATTTGCACATGAGCTGCGTTTGCAGGGAAAAATAGTACCAGGGGCAGACGATGTTTTTGCTGCGGTTGCTGCGGTTAACAAGCGTTGCCGTGGCGGATACGTAGCAGTTGCGATGATTACTGGATATGGGATCGTCGGTTTTAGAGACCCCAATGGAATTCGGCCGTTGGTATTCGGCTCTAGAATCACTGATTCTGGCAAAGAGTATATGATGGCGTCTGAGAGTGTCGCTTTAGATTCTCAAGGTTTTACCGTTGAACGAGACGTAGCGCCGGGCGAAGCAATTTATATCGACATTAATAACAAACTACACAGTAAAGTTTGCTCCGAACCACACGTACATGCCCCTTGTATTTTCGAACATGTTTATTTTGCTCGCCCTGATTCTTTTATGGACGGAATTTCTGTTTATAAGGCGCGCTTAAGGATGGGCGAAAAGCTCGGTGATAAGTTGCTTAAATTGCGTCCAGATCATGATATCGACGTGGTTATTCCTATACCCGATACCAGCAGAACATCTGCGCTGGAGTTAGCAAATCGCTTAGGTCTTAAGTACCGCGAGGGTTTTGTAAAAAACCGATATATTGGCAGAACATTTATTATGCCAGGCCAAAAACAAAGGCAAAAATCAGTAAGGCAAAAGCTCAACGCAATTGATTTAGAGTTTAGAGGTAAAACTGTATTGCTGGTGGATGACTCAATTGTGCGTGGCACTACATGTAAACAAATCATTCAGATGGCAAGAGACGCTGGCGCCAAGAAAGTGTATTTTGCGTCGGCAGCTCCGGCTATTCGTTACCCAAATGTTTACGGTATCGATATGCCGTCCGCTTCGGAGTTAATTGCGGCCGGGAAAACAGACGAAGAAGTTCAAGAACTCATCGGTGCCGACTGGTTGATTTATCAGGATCTAAGTGACCTAATAGCTGCCGCTTCAGAAGGTAACCCTGATATCGAAAGGTTTGAGTGTTCGGTGTTTGATGGTGACTATGTAACTGCGGGCGTGGACGAGGTTTATTTGAAGCGTTTAGAGAACACCCGTAAGGACTCAGCTAAGAAATCTAGAAAAAAAAACGGTCAGAGTAAGCAACAAAACTTAGTTGCGGATTTTCACAACGATTCGTGAGGGATTGCCTGAAAAAATAGGCAGCAATTTACTTAGTCATCTACGTGGCAACATGCAATACGAAGTTTTTATCCGGTGTTTATCTACCGTCTTGTTTATTATAGTGAAATTCTATGTTTTTTATGGGCACCGAAAAGAAAGTTGAGTCCAGTACTCAAAGAGTCGAAAGCGCCCCTTCTCAATTAGTGGACAAAGCGGTTGCGGAAGTAGGCAAAGCGCTATTGGGGAAAGAGCATAAAATTCGCTTAGCTCTATGCTGCCTTTTTTCTGGCGGCCACTTACTGCTCGAAGATCTTCCTGGCATGGGTAAAACCACGCTTTCTTATGCCCTAGCGAAAGCCTTAGGTTTGGATTTTAACCGGATTCAATTCACCAGTGATTTACTACCTGCAGACATCCTAGGTATCTCAATTTTCGATCAAACTACATCTCAATTCACTTTTCATCCGGGGCCGATTTTTAGTCAGCTTGTACTCGCTGACGAGATCAACAGAACAACGCCTAAAACTCAAAGCGCATTGTTAGAGGCAATGGAAGAGAGGCAAGTGACCATTGAAGGTGAAACACGTTGTTTGCCAGATCAATTCTTTGTTATTGCAACTCAAAATCCAGTAACTATGTCTGGAACATATCCTTTACCTGAGTCACAGTTAGACCGGTTTTTAATGAGGCTCAAACTAGGCTACCCAGACCAAAAAGCCGAGCGCAAACTGCTGGAAATGTCTACCGAAAGAGATAAAATTAGCGAGGTGTCTCAGTGCCTGTCTCTTGCTGACATTGAGCAATTTAGAAAACAATCAGCCGCAGTGGTTGCAAGTGAATCCCTGCTGGATTACGCCCAAAGGCTCATCGCGTTTACCCGGGGTAAGGAAGAATATCACTTTGGTTTATCACCGAGAGGAAGCTTGGCGATGATGCGAGCGGCCAAAACTTGGGCCTTAATGTGCGGGCGCAATCATGTCATACCTGAAGATTTGCAAACCATACTGCCGGCGGTAGTTGAACACCGATTACGTGCAATTTCTGACGATCAGGGGACAGGCGCGTCCGCTCTAGTTCAGCGAATGTTGAACGAAGTGGATGTCATCGACTAGAGTCATATTGTCATACAGTTACTGATAGCGGACGCGCCATGCGACTTAAAACTCTGAATGTTCGCTCGGCCCTCACCGCGAGATTTGCTCGCTGGACGGCTTCTCGCGTTAGGCCTAAAGAAAAAGTTACCTTAGATCGGCGTATGATTTATATATTGCCAACCCGTCATGGCCTTATGTTCGTGTTTGCAGCAAGTTTAGTTTTTATGGCGGCAATCAACTATGCCGTTAGTTTGGCGTTTGGTCTTGCCTTTCTAATGGTAAGTATCTTCATTCTCTCAATACTCTATAGTTTCAATAATTTAAACCAGCTTAAACTCCGAGGCCTGTCTAGTCCCGCGGTTTTCTGCGGAGATTATGCTGTGTTTAAAATAGAGTTAAGCTGTTTTTCTGGCCGCAACCGCGAAGCTCTGGAGCTTAGCTTCCGTGAATCTCATGCCACTTACGTAGATATTATTAAGAATGATCATGAGCCCGTGGAAGTGTTTATCAAGACTGGCGAGCGGGGTGACTTTAAGGCGCCGCTGCTGAAAATAACAACCTACTTTCCTTTAGGGCTGTGCCGAGCATGGTCTGTCGTTGATTTAGATTTACATTGCCTTGTGTACCCTATGCCGGTGACTTTTCCGATGGCCGATTTTACCGGTGGCTCTGCCAACAAAGAGGAATCATCTTTTGTTGTTACCGGAACCGAAGATTATTACGGCCTTCGTGATTATGTCCTGGGAGATTCACTGCGCCAGGTAGCTTGGAAAAATGTTGCTAGAGGGCAGGGTATGCAGGTAAAGCAATTCGTCGACTATGTTGATAGTCAAGTGTGGCTAGATTGGGATATGTTTTATGGCTTTAATGTCGAAGAGAAACTTTCCCGAATATGCTTCTGCGCGGTCAAGCTTGCGGAGGGGGGACGTCCGTATGGCCTTAAATTGCCTGAGCTTGAAATCGCACCGGGGGTGGGGCCTGAGCACAGAGCAAAAATATTAAGAACGTTAGCACTGTTTGTTAAAAGTTAATTTTAGCAAGTCACTTTTGTTTTCTGAGTCTATTGAATAGACAGGTAATCTGAGTAAATGGACTTAAATTATCAAATACCACGTTCGGCAATGATTTGGATATTGCTTTCTGTGGCAATAGTTCTGTTGCCGCAGAGTGTACGTATGCCTGCGTGGATAAGTATAGTTGCTGTGGCATGTATAGTTTGGCGCATTTTGATTTTCACAGGCAAGCTTAATTACCCTAGTGGCTGGATTCGGGTACTGGTTGTCCTCTTTACACTTGTCTTATCGATCTCTCAGATGCGATCAATAGGTATTGGTTTGGACAGTGCTGCGGCGTTACTTGCACTGGGTTTTGTTTTCAAACTAATAGAGATGAAGCAAAAGCGTGATATCTATGTTGTGATATCGCTGTGCTTTGTTATGACCATGGTGGCATTTTTATACTCTCAAAGTATTCTAGCCACGGCTTATAGTTTGTTGTCTGTAGCCGTTATTCTTGGTGCTATGATTGCGCTTAATCGTTCCATAAATGTTACAGATAATTGGGGTACGAGTATATTCGCCGGCAAGATTCTGTTGCAGGCGATGCCTCTCGCAATTGTTCTATTTTATGTATTTCCCCGTATTGCTCCATTGTGGACTGTGCCAATTCAAAACAGCGGCGCATCGACGGGTGTTTCCGATGAAATGTCACCAGGTGATATTAGCAGCTTAGGCCGTTCTGGAGATTTGGCTTTTCGCGTTCAATTTGAAACCGCTGATGCTCCGGCCCATGAATCACTGTACTGGCGAGGCTTGGTGTTAACGGATTTTGATGGGCAAACTTGGCGCCGAGAAAACCGCCGTTCAGCATTCTCTTTTGCCTCTGCACGAGCAGATCAGCAGTTACAATGGGGCGGCCGGATGAGTAAGATTGGCGCCCCAGTCGACTATAATATTATCTTAGAGCCCACCCAGCGACCTTGGGTTTATGGTTTACATCTGGCTGAAGCCACTGCTGGTGATCTTTTTCAAAGTAGAAATTTTGAACTCTTTAACAATGGCCTAGTAACTCAGCGATTGAGTTATGATCTTCGGTCTTATCTTCAAAGCGACACTGACTTGGTGCTGTTGGATAGAGTGCGCCTACAAGCACTTGAGTTGCCTAGTAATGGCAATAGCCAAAGTAGGGAATTTGCGCGCCAGCTGCGATCGTCAGTTAGCAGTGACCGTGACTACGTAATGGCAGTGCTCAGCCATTTTAGCCAGAACGAATATTTCTATACTTTGAATCCAGCCCTGTTGGGGGATAATCGAATTGATGATTTTCTCTTTGATACTCGTGAGGGGTTTTGCGAGCATTATTCAAGTACCTTTGCCTATCTTATGCGAGCAGCTGGAATCCCCACTAGAGTTGTCATTGGATATCAAGGAGCAGAGTTAAATCCCTTTGAAAATTACATGATGGTGTATCAATATAATGCTCATGCATGGAATGAGGTTTGGCTGGAAGGAGAAGGTTGGGTTCGCTTTGATCCCACCGGTGCGGTATCACCTGACAGAGTGAAGTTGGGAGTAGACGCCGCGCTCAGGGATGACCCTGCTTTTTTACAGGACTCTCTTTTTTCCCCCTCACGTCTGGGTGGAATGAATTGGATTAACTCTATCAGGCTGCGCATGGACGCTCTTGAATACGAATGGAATCGAAAAGTCGTGAATTACGATGAGGATGTTCAAATTGAGCTTTTCGAGAAAATATTCGGTCAAGTCACTGAGCAGAAAATATTATTCCTTTTGTTTGGTTTAGCCAGTGCTGTTGTTCTTGGTGTTGCCTGTTTGATAATTCGCTTTGAGCCAAGAAGCAAGCGGGGGTCGGTAGTCTCTCTTTATATCAAAATGAGCAGGGATTTAGAGAAAATTGGCTTAGGACGTATTAAAGGCGAAGGACCGATAACCTACAGAGATAGAGTCATTGCGGCGAGGCCAGATTTAAGAGATATTATGATGCAAGTCACCTGTCTATACGTTGAGATCAGTTACCAATACCGTCAGGTGAAAGAGCCGGATATTCTCAGTCAGGCTAGGCGAATTAAGCCGTACGGGCGTAAGCTCAAAAAGGCATTAGTTAAATCACCTTCAAGTCTTTTCAATTTTTTTAGCCTTTAAAAAAGAATGAGTTCTGACCTTGTTTTGCTCACAAGTATTAACGGTATTGTTATGTCGGGTTCAAATTAGCACTTTATAGTTACTTAATTTACCCTTACAAACATCGTTCTTATAAATGCTACTGAACTTTGTAATAAAAACAAGATTAAACATACATTGTAAATATTTGTAAGCTCAGTTAAGTAGCCTGTTATCATTAGGCCAGAAAGAATAAATATCGAAGAGAGTATGCCTGTTTGAAAAAAATAAACTTTAAGAGGAAAAATTTCAACATGGCCGTGTTTTCGTAGTGAAAGCATTTTTTTAGGAAAAAATAATAGCCCTACAACTGAGTAAAGACATACTAACCAACAATTAACTAACCAAGCTATCTCCAAATTCTGGTCACTAAAGATAGCAAAAGGCAAAATAGAGCCAAACATCGCTCCAAAAGCAGAGTAAGTTAGAAGTTGAATGCGAAAATTATCTGGCCCACTAAATCCATCAGAACTTCTACTTAAACCAATCAATATCGCTGAGAAGCCAACTATACCTAGGGCAAGCTCTGCTATTAACTGTAATGCATCGAAATTAGGCTCCATAATTTATCTCTGCTGATAAGTTTAGTTTTTAGGAAGCTTCACTAATCTATCTGGTTTTGCAAGGAATCAAAGAAACGATATATATTTTCTCTTGCTAAAAGGAGTGTGTGTTGCTGGATTCAATAAAATTTATAGAGCGCAAGTTAGTGGTTTGGTATGTGTTCTTTTAAAGTGCGTTAGCTTTTTCCCTGCATTAGTATGTATGCAGAGAAAAGGAATAACACCCTTATTTAAAAGGATGCATATAAAGTCATGAATGAACTCTGAAACAGTTTTTCCTTCACGGATTGAAAACATAAGTAGAAGCTACACAATTAATGCTAAGCACACAAAGTTTTATTGTCCAAGTTTCAATTTCATACGCCAATTTTACGTATCGCCAATTTAGCGTTTGATGAATCTGCTAAGTATTTGGGGGATAGCTTTACCCTCCTGCAATTTTTACACTGTAGTCTTTTGAAAGGGTGTCCTGAAGAGAGCGGCGGTGGTCTCCTTGTATTTCAATGATACCATTTTTGATAGTCCCGCCAGAGCCGCAAAGTGCCTTGAGTTTTTTAGCCAGGCTTTTTAAGTCTTTCTCATTTAATTCAAAGCCAGTGATTAGCGTCACGCCTTTGCCTTTTCGGCCTTTGGTCTCTCGGGATAATCTGATGATGCCATCTGAATGAACAGGTGAGCTGGGAGCCTTCTCACAGCGACATTTTGCTAGCGCTTTACCACACCGCTTACAACTATTGTCGCCAGCAGTAGAATATACAAGCCGTGAATTTGAACTCATAAGCTGCATTAGTCCGTGTTAAGATTTTTTTGAGGCGGGGCTGAACGAATTTTGGCGACTAACCCTGAAAAGACCCTATGTACTTATGTTTTGTATAGAGGCGGAAGTGCGTATTTCTGTTGTGCGAGATACTGCTTAGAATGTTTCGCTTTTTCACTGCGCAGTTTCTTAATTAGGTTGAGCAATTCAAGCGGTTGCCACTGACTTTTCTCTGGGGTGAAAAGTGCCGTTTGGATTTCCTGAGCCTGCACAGTCAAATCAGCTTTAGCGGTTTGGTTAAGGATATCCTCCATCGTGCGTACGTTGCTGTTTTCTAAGTAATGCTTACACCATACGATTAAAGTTTTACGTACGTTTTGCACATCGCCACTAGCACAGGCTTTGGAAAGCTTGTTATAAGCGGTTCTTTCGTTGTTGACCGGGTCATACTTAGCGGCTATCAGGGTAGTCTTTTCAACAACATATTCGCTGAGTTCTTTTTTCCTTGGGCTAATCACTAACTTATAAATGCTCAGAACAACGATCGCCAGTGCGCCGGCAATAAGTAAATTCAGCAAAAAAGGTTCTACTTTTATAAATTCTGCTTCAGCTTGGTCTTCGATGCTTTGTGAATCGAGTATGGGTGCTGTGTCGAGAATATCTTCTATATCTTGGCTGCTTGCGATTGCTTGTTCGGAAGGTAGCTCTCCTTCAGGGCTGGCGATGGTAATGCGTGTGGCTGGCACTATAGTGACTTCTTGTTGATCGGTTTCAACATTCCACCATGGGATCGAAATTTCTGGAATTTCGATAAGGCCAGCGCCGGTTGCAACGATAGAGACGGTCTCTATTCTAGTTCCGACGATACTTCCATCGACGAATGTTCTTTGAATTTCAGGGGGGTCAGGGTACTGATTAACCCCGTCTATTTCACCGCTTAAGAAGGGCGGCAGAACAGCACCGTCCAAGCCATCGGCTGTCATCGTGATAGTTCGTATAGCAGATTCTCCGATTTTAAGATCGCTTAAATCTGTGCTCCAAGTTTCTGCTAATCTTAGATCGGTCACAGGTAGCCACATTGAACTGCTCAGTGCTGCAGCAGGCCTTTCTTTTATGTCTATTGTAATGCCTTCGATGAAGGCCGTGACTCTGCGGGTATTTAAGTTCCGAAAGACAAAATTACTCGAGCCGTCGGTCACTTCTCCGCGAAATAAAATGTCAGGAACTGCTAACGGTCCGCTTCGTTGAGGGAAAATAACGTAGCGTTTCTCATAAACACCGTAGCGAACGCCATCAATAAGCTTTTCATATTGATTGGGTGACCCAATTAATTGAATAACCGAATCGGGCATTTCTAATTCAGTAAACTGTGGGTTTCTTATTCCGTTAATTGTATAGAACAAGCGTACACTAAAGAGCAGTTGTTCCTGCACGTATACTGATTCTTTGTTGACCTCAATTTCAAGAAATAATTCTTCACTGGACTGATTAGAGCGAGGCCCTTGATTGGACACGGTTATATCAATGGCATCGGTTGTAGCGTTGTTGATTGTCAATGCAGGTATGGTTATGGCACCTTCGTTTAGCGGGAAGAGGGTGACTATGTAATCTGTCCAAGCCTCTACTGTGCCATTAATACTTCTTATTTGGCTTGATGTTCGTGTCCCAAGAACATCAAAGTCTTCCGTAAGTGGTGTGAGATCTAATTGCATGCCTTGGCGCTGATCAAAAACTCGAATCGTAAAAACAAGAGTTTCACCTCGAGCCAGCTCTGTTCTATCAACAGAGACATCGATTTCTTGAGCTGTTGCAACTAAACAACACAGCGAGAGTACTACGGTACAAAATAGTTTAGCGAGAATGCTCACCAGATTTGCCCTCCACTTGCAGCACCAGCAGTACCGTTAAGTTGTCGTTGCCGATATTGGTAACGGAATTTCCTGCGCAGTAGTTCGCCTGGATCATCTTCGATTCGTCTTAGCCACTGCTCTAGGGCTTGCTGCTCTTCAAATTCTTCGTTGTTAGATTCGCTAGGCGTGTTCTGTTCGCTATTGGATTCAGAACTTTCCTGTTCTTCAGGAGATTGGTTTTGTTGCTCTTGCTCCTGCTGATCTTCGTTGCCTTCTTGGCTTTCTTGATCTTGTTGCTCGCTATTCTCTTGCTGCTCTTCTGACTCGCTCTCAGAATTTTGTTCAGATTCGTTTTCCTGACTATCCCCTTCTTGCTGCTCCCCCGATTCGGCTTCTTGTTGCTCTAATAACTGCTCAATTATCTCTTTATTAGCTATGGCGTCAGCGTGATCAGGCTCAAGCGCTATAGCGGAATCAAAAGCTGCAATAGCTTCTTCATAATTGCCAGTTAAGGCAAGGGAGTTGCCCCTATTATAATTTCCGTCCGCTGAAGAATCTGCTGAGAATGCGGCAACTGCAGCTTCGTAATTCTCTGATTTATAGTTAGCTGCACCTTGCCACCCCAGAGATTGAAATAGGGATGCGGCTATTGAGTGGTCTTCGGCGGAGTAGGCTTGTGCTGCCTGCTGATCCTTGGTTTGCCAAAGATCTCGCCACTCAAAGGCATGTGCTTGTTGAGGTGGCAGCAAAAGCCCGCTGCCAAGAACTAGTGATATTGAGAATAACCAGCCTTTACGAAA
>Ga0302131_1000294_pt1 | contig 30737 bp, 30 predicted proteins | sample CB9_20m_MG_FD_203105 | JGI IMG/M metagenome (GOLD analysis project Ga0302131, IMG submission 203105) | Marine microbial communities from Western Arctic Ocean, Canada - CB9_20m | ecosystem: Environmental > Aquatic > Marine > Oceanic | place: Canada: Western Arctic Ocean | collected 2017-09-19
CATATTATTTCCTTTCAGTATGAGTATGAGTATGAGTATGAGTATGAGTATGAGTATGAGTATGAGTATGAGTATGAGTATGAGTATGAGTATGAGTATGAGTATGAGTGATAATACTCTACAGCTGACAGTGTATCAAACTAAATTTTTACCTAGAACACCCACCTGTAAAACGGGCCAACCCAATCCTTTCCAGCATAAATCTCAGGGTTCCCTACAGGCTCACGCAGAGGCTCATACATGCACAATAGTGCAGGCTTACAACATGTTGTCCATATTACAAAGCTTGGTCGTTCCTGCCAACGTTCATGCGGCGCAGGGTGGCAGACACTAAATGCTCAGCTGCATTCAATCAGGAACTTAAGATGCAGGGCAGTCGCCTTGCTCAAAGCAAGGATAGCCTTCTGTGCATATGAGGGGTGAACAGCGGTCGACTTCAAATAGCCAAATATCTAGCAGCATGTAGCCTATGGCCAATATCATTAAGGTACAAATTATACCTAGAAGCACTGACACAACTTTCGTGTTTGATAATCCGTTCAATGGCCTGTCCACAGCAAAAGTAAAGCTTTTGAAGGATACTACCGCCAACATCTGCATATGCCAGCATCCGCTTTTAATTTTTTGAAAGTTAGTTCTTTTTTAGCGGAATCAAAACATCACAATGTTTCCCCTGAGTTTCCCCAACTGAACAATGCCAATGAACAATTTAAGCTAAACCATTGATATAATGGTACCACCTCCTGGTCTCGAACCAGGGACCTCCTGATCCACAATCAGGCGCTCTAACCAACTGAGCTAAGGCGGCACTACGGTCGATCTAGCGGCCCTACAAACTGAATGCAAGAGGTGGATTCGTCAAATTAGCACTTAGGGCAACCAAATCAGAACAAATTCTGCCTTCTTGGAGGTTTTAACCGCGTGCAAAGCCTCTTGATCAAAGATCAAAACACCCGTACCCCGAAGACATTAATCGAAAGGCGTGATTATGGGTATCAACACTGAAAAAGACATCGAAGCCAATTTACAAATTGGTCCAACAGATCAGGGCATGGTTCGAATTTTCGTGAGTGCAGGTGATGCAGAAATTCCAATGGATTTCGAAGTTGAAGAGGCCAATGATATTGCAGAAGAAATCATGGCAGCAGCGCGCGCGGCGGCGTCTTTGGCGAAGTAATCAACTGAAGCGTGCAACGCCTCGATCGCGGCTAGCATAGGCCCGCCGCGCCGCATGCTGGGCAAATTTTTGATCATAGACTTACGGCGTGTCGGAGCGCGTTTGTTTTCTTGTCCCATGCGGATGATCGCATTATCATAAGCGTCAGAGATTATCAGCCCCGTATCCTCGGGTAAAAAGTTGGTTGGGAACTCTTGATCCTCCGCCCAAAAATACCGGTCACACCATTCCAAATAGTCCTACCATTTATGATCTGCCTGAAAATCCGCGCGCGAAGACTTACACTCCAAAATCCAGATCTCTCACTTTGGTCTCAGCGCCATCACATCGATCCGGCGGCCAGAGGTGGGCACCAGTTCCTCGACAGATACAATCGTAGCACAACAAATGCCTGCACACACCGCGCGCCAGAAGTTAGCCGAGCATTAGCCGTAAGGGGCGTTATCATCCATTGCTAAATTATGAATGAAAAGTGAACATATGCAAGAGGACAACTCCTCTATTGCTTAAGATCCAGTCATTCGTAAGGTTGTCCCATGGCACGCCGTAAACCTAAAAGAATTGCCGAATCGACCCAAAGCTGGTCGGTGTTGCGCCATCCGTTTGAACCGCAGCGGATATTTTCAGAGGATCGCGTTGAGGCCATTCATCTTGCGGCTTTGGAGGTACTTGAAACCCTCGGGATTAAGATTCTATTGCCTGAGGCGGTGGAGATTTTCTCCCAGAACGGTGCCAAAGTTGTGGAAGATATGGTCTACTTGGACGCTGACATGGTTGAAGCGGCCATCGCGTCAGCGCCGGTGTCGTTTGTGCTGTGCGCTCCAAACCCTGCACGCAACGTCCCTGTGGCCCCGGGTCAGTTGATATTCACACCCGGCGGCGGCTGTCCAAATGTCACCGACCGGATCAGAGGCCGCAGACCCGGCGATCTGAGCACCTACACTGAAGCGGTCAAACTGATGCAGAGCTTTAACGTAATCCACAAGCTGTCCCCCGCCCCTGAACCTCAGGACATTCCAGTTCATCTGCGCCATTATGCGATGATGCAAACACAATTAGGGTACGGCGATAAGGCCATCACCGTTTATGGCCGGGGCCGTCAACAGGTCACAGAATGTTTTGAGCTGATGCAAACTGCCCTTGGCCTGAGCGATGCGGAGTTTGCCTCCGCACCCTATTGTTCAACGGTGATCAATACAAATTCGCCACGTATGTTGGACCGGCCAATGGCACAGGCGCTGATCGATTTTGGCCGCGCCGGGCAGATGTGCATCGTCACGCCCTTCTGCCTCGCTGGTGCCATGGCGCCAATCACCGTGGCCGGAGCGCTGACGCTGCAACATGCAGAGGCTTTGGCAGCGATTACCCTCAATCAACTTACCGCCCCCGGCGCGCCGGTGATGTATGGCGGTTTCGGCTCGAATGTAGACATGAAAAGTGGCGCGCCGGCCTTTGGCACGCCGGAGCACATCCAAATGTCGATTGGATCAGGGCAACTGGCCCGCCATATCGGCCTGCCTTGGCGCTCTGCGGCTGGCGCGGCGTCCAATACCAATGACATGCAGGCCACCCATGAAACAGTCATGTCTCTTTGGGGCTGTTTGCAGGCCAATGCCACCATGGTGATCCATTCCGCAGGCTGGTTAGAGGGTGGGCTCACCTTTGGCTTTGAAAAGTTCATTCAAGACATTGAGGCGTTACAGTCCATCGCGCATCTGTGCAAACCGGTGGCCTCCGACACCTCTGCCATTGGCCTTGATGCCATAGCACAAGTTGCGCCCGGCGGGCATTTCTTTGCAACTGATCAAACAATGGCCCAATACAGCACTGCTTTTTTGCCATCGCTCAATGCAGATTTGTCAAATTTCGGTACATGGTCCAAGAACGGCGCCCTCACCGCCGAGGAACGCGCCACAAAAAAATGGCAACAGGTGATTGCGGATTTCGTACCCCCAGCTGGAGCTGAAGGTCGGTTGGCTAATATCGCTAATATGGTGGCCGAGTTCACGCAGGCCGGCGGCGCACCAATCATCGACTAAGCCCCTTGCAGAGCACCGCACAAAGGCCTACCTGTGAGGTCGGCGGGTTCTGCCCTTCTCGTATGCGGTCAAATTCCAGTGGCCTTACATAATCCGAGGGAGCTGGCTCTGTTTGGACCCTGGTTCTTTTACCTGGCGCCCACCTGTACATACAGGTCCTCGGGAATTAAGTTACCAACACGGTTGTTCTGGCGGGCCCGCCACTTTTATCCGCCCCAGATCATGCCCTCACAGGGCGTTGATCCAATCAGCAATATCCTGCATTGAAGCTTCTGCGGCCCGGTCGCTGCCACAGGCTTGCAAATAGGCATGCGGTTGCCCAGGTGCCAAAAGATGTGTCACCTGATGGGCGGTGTTTTCAGCCAACCAAAAGTTGTCATCGGCGATCGGATCACACTCAGCTTTCACCAAAAGCAAAGGTGCGCCCGATTTTGACAGTCGGGCCCGAAATTCTGTAACATCTTGGCAGCCTAAATAGCCGTACATGATCCGCAGAGCCGCCGTTTGCAGTCCTTCGGAACCGTGACCGTAAGCCTCATGCGATGGCCCTTCAAGGCCGCCATATGCGCCGTATAGGCTGACAAGCCCCTGCACTTTGCCGGGCGCATCCATGCCAGCTTCAGCCCAAAGCACCATGGCACCCCCGGCGCTGTCACCAGCCAAAATGACCTGATCACGATCGACGGTGAATGTAGTGGCAATGGCAGCGGCCTGATCGGCTTGAGCGGGGAATTTACAATCGGGCGCCAAATCATAAGGCGCTGCAAATACCCGCCGGCCGCTGAGTTTAGCCATCCAAGAGCATAGGGTTTTATGGGTCCAAGGGCTGCCAACAATCCAGCCACCCCCGTGAAAATACAATACATCAGTCCGGCCTTCGACCCAAGTACTTGGGGTAAATCTTAACCCTGGGCCGCTGGCGAAGCCGATCTCATCAATTGCGACACCTGAAGCGGAAAAATGTGCGATTGTTGCGCGCTCAGCCTCATAGCCGGCGCGCAGCTTGTCGACCGGATCATTGACCCAATCTAGGATCGGCATCGCACTCATGCAAAAGCCTCTGGCTTGGCCTCGCGGGCCATATGATCCAGAACCGCATTCACAAAGCTGCGTTCTTTACCATCAGGAGAGAAGGCAACCGCAACCTCAACATATTCGACAATCGCAACTTTGGGCGGGGTGTCACCTTCAACAAATTCCGCACCCGCAGCCCGAAATAAGGCCCGCAAGGTGGGATCAATGCGCGCAATCGCCCATTTGGCCACCAAGGCACGGTCGGTCATTTGGTCGATCCGGGCTTGATTATTGACTGCGCCGGCCACAACACGGCCAAAATGCTCAATATCACCGTCTTGGAGCATCGCCCCATCGAGCTCAACACCCATGCGATGGTCTTCAAATTCTTTAATCACCACGTCGATAGGTTGGCTCGAAGCCTCCATCTGGAACAATGCTTGCACTGCGTATAGGCGACTGGCCGACTTCATACGGCGCTTTTGATTGCCTGATAAATTGGAAACGCTCATGCTCTTGTGTTCTCCTCAGTAGGTAGAAACCCTACTTTTCCCTGGGTTTTACCCCATTTTCGCGTTAATGCGATCAAATGAAGGGCTGCTGCTGCTGCCCCTCCACCCTTATTTTGGCCATCCGCTTGCGCGCGCACTTCTGCCTGTGTGCGATTTTCAACAGTCAGTATGCCATTACCGATACAGACCCCTTGTAGACCCAAAAGCTGTAAGGCACGACTACTATCATTGCAGACGGTTTCATAATGAGTGGTTTCACCACGAATAACGCAGCCCAAAGCAACATATCCGTCGAATTGCGCCTGTCTGTGGGCAATTGCAATGGCTGTTGGTATTTCCAGCGCACCGGGCACTTCGACCAATTCCCAGCTGCCGCCCGCAGCTTCGATCTCAGCCTTGGCACCCGCCACCATTTGAGCGGTGATATCGTAATAATATGGAGCCACCACAATCAACATGCTGACGGCTGCCTCTAGTGTGGGGCGATCTAGGGTGTGATACTGTTCTACAATGGCCACTAGCTTGGATCCAAAATTTTCTGTGTGCCGAGGATTTCCAAACCATAGGCCTCAAGACCGACGATTTTGGGCTCTGGCGAATTGGTAAGCAAAGTGAGCTTTGACAAACCAAGAGAAGACAAAATCTGCGCACCGACGCCATATTGGCGTAAAGTTTGCGGGCTGCCATCGTCTGTTGCGCTGATTTTCATGTGCAAATCACGCAAAAGCACCAAAACGCCTCGGCCCTCATCTGCAATAATCTTCATAGATTGCGAAAATTCAAACGCCCGGCCTTCGGGTCCAGCGCCCACCATGTCCAACATCGGATCAAGCGAGTGCATCCTCACCAAGACAGGCTCCGCACCGCTGATGTCGCCCTTGACCAAAGCTATATGCTCGGCTCCTTGGGTTTCATCGTTAAAAATCCGCATGTGCCATTCGCCACCGAATTCAGACTGGATGACCTGCTCGCCCTTAACCCGCACCAGATTGTCGTGGCGGCGGCGATAGGCGATCAAGTCACTGATGGTGCCAATTTTTAGGCCATGCTCTTTTGCAAATCCGATAAGATTAGGCAAGCGCGCCATGCTGCCATCATCATTCATGATTTCGCAAATAACGCCCGATGGATTCAAGCCAGCCAGACGTGAAATATCAACGGCCGCCTCCGTATGGCCTGCACGCACCAAAACGCCGCCATCTCTGGCGCGCAGCGGGAAGACATGGCCTGGTGTTGCGATGTCTGCCGCAGTTTTACTAGCATCAATAGCCACCGCCACAGTGCGAGCGCGATCATGGGCTGAAATACCTGTGGTCACACCTTCGCGGGCCTCAATGGATATGGTGAAGGCGGTTTCATGGCGCGAGGAGTTATAGGTCGACATCAATTGTAGGCCCAAAGCCTCAACCCGCTCGCTGGTCAATGTGAGGCAGATCAAGCCGCGGCCATAGCGGGCCATGAAGTTGATCGCTACTGGTGTCGCCATTTGCGCAGGAATAACGAGATCCCCTTCGTTCTCGCGATCTTCGTGGTCAACCAACACAAACATCCGACCATTGCGTGCATCTTCGATAATCTGCTCAATCGGCGAGATCACATCTACCAAATCACGCTCAACAGCGCCCGGCGTTTCAAATGGCAGCAGATCATTCATTTCTTAAGTCCAATCTTGCAAGCGCGCGACATAGCGCGCCAAAGTGTCAATTTCCAAATTCACCCGATCACCCACCTTTGACACGCCCCAAGTGGTCACAGCTTTGGTATGCGGGATGAAGTTAATACCGAATTCTACGCCGTTGACTTCATTTACAGTCAAAGATGTGCCATTCAAGGCCAGCGAGCCTTTTGGGGCTATAAATTTGGCCAATCCCTCAGGCGCACGCAGAGTGACCCGCGTGCTGCCGCCCTCATCGAGCATCGCAATAATCTCGGCCACACCGTCCACATGGCCAGATACGATATGCCCGCCCAGCTCGTCACCGACCTTCAAGGCCCGTTCGAGATTTATCGGCGCATCCAGATGCCAGTCACTGATATTTGTAAAAGCAACGCTTTCAGCAGAGACATCGACGGCAAATCTGTTAGCTGTTTTCTCAACGACGGTCAGGCAAACACCGTTACAGGAAATCGAAGCACCGATCGCAACCGAGGAAAGATCATAACTCGTCTCAATTTCAATGCGCAGGTCACCCAGCTGAGTCAAAGAGCGAATAGCGCCAACATCAGTTATGATACCTGTAAACATGGTTTTCCCCTTTCAGCAGTCCCTACCCCCAGTACCCGCTTGGGGCAAGGGTCACAGTTTGAATTGAAACTGGGGCAATTCGCGTTAAAGAACAAGTTAAGATAATTAGAATTAGATCTTGCAACCATATTTAAAATAGCAATTTATTAAGTCATTTAATAGTGACGAATAATATTGGCCGTGATTTTCTATTCCTTCAGGGGCCACATGGCCTATTCTTGGACGATTGGACAAGATGCTTGAACGCGCCAGCGGGCTCGCTTGGCGGGTTGGCTTCAACGCTGGAGATGCCGGATTTTGGCCCGCCAAGAGCAGCTACAAGCCCTTCACACAAATAATCGATGTATGGGCGACAGCCGTTGGCGTTATCATTTCTAATAATATAACGGATATTATCCGATACGGGAACAGCCGCCCCGTGCACGCATTGGCAATTAAAGTGTTGATCAAACGCCTAAGTAAAGAATCTGAGATAAAAACCGGAGTGGGTTTGCAGATGCTGACGAAATTTCAGGGCACGTTTGCCAGCCAGTCCCACCGGTGGCGCTAAACACTCACGCGCCAATGCTGGCGTATATCCGCACCAATTTGGCGGCAACTGACCAAGCCAAACCGTTGTGCCTCTTGCAAACGCTCAATACCCAAATCTGCGACGCCCGCCAGACCATCCGCACCAAGCACCAGTCCCGCCGTGTAGACGATAACATCATCCACCAAATCCGCATTGAGCAAAGAGGCCGCCAAGCGGCCGCCACCTTCACAAAACACTGAGGTTAGGCCCTGAGCCCCGAGACTTTCCAGCATCGCGGATAAATCAAGCTGACCATCGCCCGCCTTGGGCACCTCAAGCAATTGATCACAGGCATCGCGCCAAGTCTCTATGCCCACTGAGTTCGGCCCGTGACAGAGCCAAAGCGGGGAAAGATCTCGCGATGCTTTCAAGGCAGTACCTGCAAAATTCAAATCTTGAGAGGCCACAATCCGAACAGGTTGGGGAATGCGGCCTAAGCCCCGCACAGTCAGGCTCGGGTCATCAGCCCTTACGGTACCACTTCCCACCAAAACAGCATCATGACCGGCGCGCAGGGCATGCACATCCCGCCGCGCTTGTGGACCAGTGATCCATTGGCTTTCACCGCTCTGAGTAGCTATTTGACCATCCACCGACATCGCCAACTTCAACGTAACCCTTGGCTGGCCCTTGGTGACGCGGTTAAAAAAGCCACGGTGGGCAGCGCTGGCTTCGGCGCTCATGCAACCTTGTGTCACGTCGATACCGGCAGCTTGCATCTGTGCGATCCCGGCTCCCGCGACCCGCGGATCAGGATCGGTGACCGCCACCACGCAGCGGACAAGACCCGCCGCGACCAAAGCCTCCGCACATGGGCCCGTCGCGCCATGATGAGCACAGGGCTCTAAGGTGACATAGGCGGTTGCATCTTGAGCTTGCGAGCCTGCTTGGCGCAGAGCCATAACTTCGGCATGGGGACGGCCACCCGGTTGGGTCCATCCTCGACCAATGATCCTGCCATCCTTGACGATAACGCACCCCACGGCCGGATTGGGCCAGACATTGCCAAGCCCCCGTTTGCCCAAATTCAGGGCCAACGTCATATAGCGTGCATCATTTAAGGCGCTCACTCCTCAGACGGCAAATTTGGCCGCAGCTCGGAGACAAACTTATCGAAATCATCTGCAGCTTGGAAGTTTTTATAGACGCTGGCAAAGCGCACATAGGCCACGGTGTCAATCCGCGCCAAAGCTTCCATCACAATCTCACCAATCGATGTTGACGGAATATCTGTGTCGCCCATACTTTCCAACCGGCGCACGATACCTGAGATCATTTGATCCATCCGTTCCAGCTCAACCGGACGTTTTTGCAAGGCGATGCGAATTGAGCGCTCGAGTTTAGTGCGGTCAAAATCTTCACGGCGACCGTTTGACTTGATGACAACCAAATCACGCAGTTGCACCCGCTCATAGGTCGTAAAACGGCCTCCACAAGCCGGGCAAAACCGCCGCCGCCTGATCGAAACATGGTCCTCAGCAGGGCGAGAATCTTTTACTTGAGTGTCAACATTTCCACAAAACGGGCAACGCATGTGCCATCCCCTTTTAGTTTGCGTGAAGCGCGTTCCGCTCACTTATCACTCTTCCACTATAACAATTCACCACGGTTTGGGTAGGGGGGTAATTACCCCTACCGTATTTTGTGTGCAGAGCATATAAACCAAGCAAATTTCACACCATCAAAACAGCTATCACGCAACGCTCCGTCTTGTTCAAAAAAAAGGCCCTGCAGAGCAAGGCCTTTTAAATCAGGATCATAACTTCTATTGATCGAGGAAGCTGCGCAGTTTGCGGCTGCGGCTTGGATGCTTGAGCTTGCGGAGAGCTTTGGCTTCAATCTGGCGAATACGCTCCCGCGTGACGCTGAACTGTTGGCCCACTTCTTCCAAAGTGTGATCGGTATTCATACCAATCCCAAAGCGCATCCGCAGCACCCGCTCTTCGCGCGGGGTGAGACTCGCCAAAACCCGAGTTGTGGTTTCTTTTAGGTTTTCTTGAATCGCACTGTCCAAAGGCAAAACAGCGTTTTTGTCTTCGATGAAATCCCCAAGTTGGGAGTCTTCCTCGTCGCCAATTGGTGTCTCCAAAGAAATTGGCTCTTTGGCAATTTTCATCACTTTGCGTACTTTTTCCAAAGGCATTTGAAGCTTGGTCGCCAATTCCTCAGGTGTTGGCTCACGGCCAATCTCATGCAGCATTTGACGCCCAGTGCGCACAAGCTTGTTGATAGTTTCTATCATATGCACCGGAATACGGATGGTACGCGCTTGGTCGGCGATTGAGCGGGTGATGGCCTGACGGATCCACCAAGTCGCGTAAGTTGAGAACTTATAACCACGGCGATATTCAAACTTATCAACCGCTTTCATCAAACCAATATTACCCTCTTGGATCAGATCCAAAAACTGCAAACCGCGGTTGGTGTATTTTTTCGCAATCGAAATCACCAAGCGTAGATTGGCCTCAACCATTTCTTTTTTCGCTTGGCGCGCTTCTTTTTCGCCTTTTTGAACTTTCTGAACAATGCGACGGAATTCGCTGATGTCGAGACCAACATATTGCCCGACCTGAGCCATTTCAGCTCGCAGCTCTTCAACTTTACCAATGCTGCGTTCCATGAACATTTTCCAGCCGCGGCCCGGTTTTTCGTTAATGTCAGTCAACCAGTTTGGATCCAGCTCGCGCCCGCGATAGGCATCAACGAATTCATGACGGTTGATCCGAGCTTGGTCAGCCAGCTTCACCATAGAGCTGTCAATCGACATGATCCGGCGATTGATGCCGTAGAGTTGGTCGATCAAAGCTTCGATCCGGTTGTTATGCAGGTGCAATTCATTCACCAACAACACAATTTTGGAACGCAATTTTTGATATTTGGCTTCCGCGTCGTCGGAGAATCTTTCATCTTCGTTCAAAGTCGCTGAGATGCGCACATCCTGCATTTGGGACAGCAAGGTATAATCACGCGCTATAATTTCCAAAGTCTCTAAAACCCGAGGTTTCAGAGCCGCTTCCATAGCCGCAAGCGACAGGTTGGCGCCTTCATCTTCATCCTCGTCGTCATCCACAACAATCGGATTGCCATCAGCATCCAATTCATTACCACCAGCGTCCGCGACGCCAGGAGCCACGACAGGGGCTACAACAGCGGCCTCTTCCTCTTCGCCCATATGATGGCCGAATGTGGTTTCCAAATCGATCACATCGCGCAGCAAAATATCTTCGCTGAGCAATTCGTCACGCCAGATGGTAATAGCTTGGAAGGTCAGTGGACTTTCACATAGCCCGGCAATCATTGTGTTGCGGCCAGCTTCGATGCGCTTGGCAATCGCAATTTCGCCTTCACGGCTCAAAAGCTCAACCGAACCCATTTCGCGCAGATACATCCGAACCGGGTCATCTGTGCGGTCTAATTTTTCGTTATTCGCGCCGGCCAAAGCCAAATCTCGGTTTTGGTTTGTTGAAACCAAATCCGTTGGGCCTTTGTCTTCTTCTTCGGATTCGTGCTCTTCAGTCACCTGAATGCCCATTTCCGACAGCATCGACATCACATCCTCAATCTGGTCGGATGAGACCTGGTCGGGTGGCAAAACCGTATTGAGCTGATCATATGTGATATAGCCACGCTCGCGTGCATCGCCAATCATCTTTTTGACCGCTGTTTGACTCATGTCAATCATCGGCTCTTTTGTGGCGGCATCTTGCTTGCGGTCGTCATTATCCTTGGCGGCCATGCGCTGTGGCTCCTTGTCCTTGGGACTCTCGACTGAACATCATAACGAATCGGCATCCAAACTGATTCGCTCCGCTATCTAGCCTGATTCGGTTACCAGTTCCCACCCCCACAGAGCTTACTGTCGGTTAGGTTTTGAAAAATTGATCTGCTCAAGCAAATTATCTAATGTATTTTGCTCTTCCAGCTTCACTTTCAAGCCGTTCTTAGCGGTTTTATATTCTGTTTTATCTTCCTGCGTGCCTTGTGTCGTGGCTTGCATATGCTTTGCTGACTCGCTGAGCCGCCAAGTAAGTCCTTCATCATCCAAATCTGAAAGATCCTGCACCGCCTCCGCCACCTCCCGCCCATGGGCATCAGTTGCAAACATCTGAGCAAACTCTTGTTGAAGGCAGTCAATCACCAATTTAACATCATCGCAGTTTCGCACAGAGGGTGCTATGCGCACATGGGGAAGCTTGAGTAAAGTTTCAAGGACCTGTGTTCCAAATAGGTGTTCCGCCGCCTCCCAAAGCCCTTCCAGAGCTCCTGTGTATTGCAACAAAAACTGCTGCATATCGCGATGTTGGGGTTTGACGAATTGCAGATCTTCCAATTGCCCTTCGACAGCGGCCAATGCTTCTGGCGCTTTGAACAGACTCGCCAAAATTACCGATTGTCTTAGCACATGGCTATGCTCCGATGAGCTGGCCAAAGAGGAGGATCGGGTTGTCGCTTGCGCTGCTGCAGGCGCCGCTCCACCCTTTGGAATGAATTTGCGACTCTGCATTTTCGGACGAAACAACTCCCAGCGCATATCCTTCACAGCCTGACCGTAGTAACCCCGGATTGACGGGTCTTTGATCAGCTGGAGCTTTTCTCGCAGAATTTTATCGAGGGAAGCTTTACGCTCGGGACTGTCAAAGTTTTTGCCATGCACCTCTCGCTCCCACAGCAAATCGATCATTGGCCGCGCCGTGTCTAACAAGTGTTGCATAGCCCCCGGCCCGCCGGCACGGATCAAATCATCCGGGTCTTGTCCCGCGGGCATCGCTGCAAAGCGCAGGGATTTTCCAGCTTCCAACAAGGGCAAAGCCAAATCAATCAACCGCTGAGCGGCCCGAATTCCGGCTGTGTCTCCGTCCAGTGCAATGATAGGCTCATCCGACACCCGCCACATCAGCTGCAATTGCGTTTCTGTAACTGCCGTACCCAAAGGCGCGACCGCCGCGTCAAATCCAGCCTCGGTCAGTGCTATTACATCCATGTAACCCTCGGCGACAATAAGGGTATGCCCCTTACCAGTCGCCTCTCGGGCTGCACCATGATTGTAAAGACTGCGGCCCTTGTCGAACAATTCAGTTTCTGGCGAGTTCAGGTATTTGGCATTGTCATTCGTGTCCATCGCCCGCCCACCAAAGCCGACACAACGGCCCTGGGGATCTCGGATTGGGAAGATGATGCGGTTGCGGAAAGTATCATAAGGGCGCTTGCCCTTGTTCGACGGCTTTGCCAGCCCCGCCGCCAAAATCAACTCATCCTCAACACTCTTAGCGGTTAAGTGGACCCACAATCCCTGCCAAGCGTCAGGTGCAAAGCCAATTTCAAACCTGTCAAAAGCCTTTTGCGTCAAGCCACGCCCGGTCAAATAGCTCCGCGCATCGGCGCCCGCGCTGGTGTTCAACTGCAGTTTAAAAAACTGCAAAGCCTGCTCCATCACATCGGCCAATTGCGTCCGTCTGTCAGCCTTTTGTTGAGCTTCCGGGTCTCGTTCAGGCATCGGCATGCCAGCCTCCCGGGCCAAAATCTCGACCGCTTCGATAAAAGAAACATTCTCAGTTTCTTTTATAAAGCCCAGCGCATCACCTTTAGCGTGACAGCCAAAACAGTAGTAATAGCCCTTACGGTCATCGACGTGAAAGCTCGCAGATTTCTCCTGGTGAAACGGGCATGGTGCCCACATATCACCCTTGCCTTGATTGGATTTTCGGCTGTCCCACATGACTTTGCGGGCCACGACCTGTGAGATCGAGGTCCGGCTGCGCAGTTCGTCTAAAAATCCAGGTGGCAATGACATAGGCTTTTCCTAAACCTTCTGCGCGCGCGCCGCCACTGATTCCATCGCCGTGGTCAGTTCATGGACCAAGGTCTGCGCCATGGAGCGAAACACCATCATCCGAAACCGGAATTTGCCCAAACAGGTGATGCTGGCCTGCATATGCATGATCATGCTGCGCTGTGTCATCCCGGTCTTGAAGCTTTTAGGACGCAGGTCCAACGGCGTGAGCCGAGCCAAGACGTCGCGCACTGAGGGCCCTGATACATCGACGATGCACCAGCCATCACTCACATCCGTCACCGCCGCATATCGGGTCAGTTTAGTCGATGGCTCAAAACCCATAAGCGCAATATGCGCGTGATCAAACCAAAGCGCATAGGCCCCTCCGGTGCGCTTCAGCTCATGCACTGCGGGCCATTCCAACCCCATCTGCGTGTTCAAAACTGTAGCCGCCTGTGCTGACTTCCCGTTGAAGGGGGCAACCAAAAACAAGGAAGTCGCCACCTCAGAAACAGATACATCACCAATCTTTAGGGGCAAAGCTTTTTCAGCAGCTGGTATTGGGTATAATTCAACCACGAAGACGCCCTCCTTCAGGATCAAAGAAAACCGGATTGCATACCTCGCAGAGCGTAGTGACGCCGCTCAGGTGTTCTACCATCTTCACGGTCTGCCCCATCCGGTTGCGCCCATCGCACAAAAAGGCCTGTGCAATGATCGATTTGATCGTGGGCGAGTAACACATTGAAGTCACATAGCCTTGATCATTCTGCCGAATTGGCGTGGCATCCGGTTCAAATAAATGCGCCCCCGGGATGATTTGTTTCACCGCCCCCACCGGCCGCAGCCCAACCAGCTGATCACGTTCTGGCCCATTGAGACCCGGCCGGGCAGCCATGGATTTGCCAATGCAATCTTTTTTGTCAGAAATCATCCGCCCCATGCCAATGTCAAAGGCTGTTGTGCGGCCATGAATTTCCGCATGGGTGATAAACCCCTTCTCAAGCCGCAGCACATTCAGCGCTTCCATGCCATAAGGCCCACCGCCCAAAGCATCGGCCCGTGTCAGCAACAGGCGAAACAGGCTGTCGCCATAGCGCGCCGGCACCGCCAGCTCATAGGCATGTTCGCCCGAAAAAGAGATGCGAAACAGACGGCCCGCTATACCGCCCAATTGCATCGCGCCGCAACCCATATAGGGCATCGTTTTGTCGCTGATTTTACGATCTAAAATTCCATTGAGCAAAGCCCGCGCCTGCGGCCCCGCCACGGCAAACTGAGCCCAATGTTCAGTCACCGAGGTGAAACTCACATCCAGATCCGGTCGCAACGCTTGATGCACAAAATCCATATGCCGCAACACTTCGCTTGCGGCTGCAGTTGTAGTGGTCATTAAATAATGCCTTTCACCCAGCCGCGCGCAGGTACCATCATCCATGACATGGCCATCTTCACGTAACATCAACCCATAGCGCACCCGACCCACCTTTAAAAAGGCAAACAAATTGGTGTAAAGTAGATCTAAAAACGCCGCTGCATCCGGGCCTTGAATGTCGATTTTTCCCAGTGTCGACACATCGCAAACTCCAACCGCAGTGCGCACCATCGAAACCTCTCGGTCACAGGCTTGCCGCCAATGGGTTTCACCGTCTTTCGGAAAATAACTGGGCCGAAACCACAGCCCCACCTCTATCATCGGCGCATTTAACGCTCGAGTTGCACTATCGCTGGTCAAAAATCGCTCCGGTGCGAAGCCCTTGCCATGCCCACCCGCACCCAGAGCCGCCATTGCTACCGGTACATAGGGCGGGCGGAATGTCGTGGTGCCAGTTTCGGGGATACCGCGTCCGGTGGCATCTGCCAAAACCGCAAGCGCCGTCACATTCGAATTTTTACCCTGGTCCGTCGCCATACCTTGAGTGGTGTAACGCTTCATATGCTCAACCGAGCGGAAATTCTCCTGTGCGGCTTGTTTCACATCTTTCGTCGTCACATCATTTTGGAAATCCAACCATGCCCGGCCTTTACCACCGACGTCCCAAAAGGGTTTAATCTCATAAGGCCTGTCCTCAGCCTGCGGCAGGTCACTGGCCTTTGGCCGTTTACCCAGATCCTTCGCCACGCTTTGCGCCATCTCATAACCCTGTGCTAATGCGCCTGCGGTTGTCATCACCCCCGAGGCTGCGCCAGCGACCACAAGGCCGGGAATAGCACCGTCTTTGGGTAGGAAGCTGGCCAAGCTTGGATCCCACACAGGTCTGCCATTCATATGGCAGGTGAGATGCACCGACGGGTTCCACCCTCCTGATACACCCAAAGCATCGCACTCAATAGTTTTAAGCCCGCCACTATGGCGGATGGTGATGCTCGTGAGCCCCAAGCGGCCAGAGGTGCCCACAACCTCAGCCTCCGCATAGATAGGGTAATCCGCTTGTGCTGAAACCCCCTCGCGGCTGTCAATCATAGCCACCACCTCAATACCGGCCTCGGCAAAATCACGGGCGGTACGGTGAGCGTCAGAGTTGTTGCCAAACACTGCAATTTTCTGTCCCGGGCTCACGCCATAGCGATTGAGATAGCTGCGCATCCCGCTGGCAGTCATAATGCCAGGGCGGTCATTGTTAGGGAAGGCTATTTGCCGCTCTAGGGCACCAGCGCAAAGAATGGCGCGTTTGGCCGTGATGCGCCAGAAGCTCTCCAGAGGCAGCCCCTCAGGGGCCATTTCAAGATGATGCCCCACCCGCTCCAACGCGCCATAAGTACCCTGATCATAAGCGCCCGTGACAGTGGTGTTGATCAGGATCCGCACATTGGCCAAGCCTGCCAACTCGGCCAAAACATCGTCAGCCCAAATATGGCCTGCGACGCCTGCAACCTTTTCAACTTCCGACAACAATCGCCCGCCAAGACGGTCATTCTCATCCGCCAAAATCACATCCAGACCAGCACGCGCCGCCGTCAACGCTGCCACCAAACCAGATGGGCCAGCCCCAATGATTAGCACATCACAATGCGCAAACGCTTTCTCGTAAAGATCATAATCATAGGCCTCAGCCAAGGCGCCAAGACCAGCCGCACGGCGAATAAACGGCTCGTAGACCCGCTCCCAAAAGGCCCGCGGCCACATGAATGTTTTGTAGTAAAACCCAGCTGCCAAAAATGGTGAAAACAGGTCGTTCACCCCTAAAACGTCAAATTTGAGTGAAGGCCATGCATTTTGTGATTCCGCCACCAGCCCCTCATAGAGCGGTTGAACGGTCGCACGGATGTTGGGCTCTTGTGCTTTGCCCCGTTGAACTGTGACCAAAGCATTTGGCTCTTCCGATCCTGCCGTCATGATCCCACGCGGGCGGTGATATTTGAACGACCTGGCCACCAGTCTTTGATCATTCGCCAAAAGCGCGCTGGCAAGGGTATCACCAACAAAGCCTTGAAACGGCTGACCATTGAATTTGAAGTTGAGTACCGTTTCGCGGTCGATCAACCCTTTGCCAGAGACCCTCATAGCTGATCTCCTTTAGCTAAGCGCGCAGCGAGCACCGCATGTGTGACAGTATCTCTATGCACGACAAGCCAAGCACCGCAGCCCATCTCGTGATGCCACAGATCTTCGGTCAACCCGGCCGGATTATCACGATTGTGTAAGTAATCGTCCCAAACCTCTGCTGAGGCCTCGGGATCTGGACGCTCCAATGCACCAGCGTGGCCAGCATAGTAAAACTCGCGCCGATCGCGCGCGCCGCAGAGGGGGCACTCTATCCGCATGTGATCAAACCCTCATGTCTTATAAGCCCAAATTTCGAGTAAGAGAAAGCCACCCTACCCCCCTAATGCAGATTGTGTTGGGCGCCGGTGCCCTCTTCATCCATCAAACCGCGACCGGTTCGAAAGCGATCAAGCCGGAAGCCCTGCGCCGCCGCATGCGCGGTGCCAGTGGCCATCAAATGGGCAAAGCAGTTCCCAGAGGCCGGCACCGCCTTAAAGCCGCCGTAACACCAGCCTGCATTCAAGTATAAGCCTTCAATATGGGTTTTATCGATAATGGGCGAGCCATCCGGGGTCATATCCATAATCCCCCCCCAACTGCGCAGCATCCGGGCCTTGCCAATCATTGGCATCAAGGTCATCCCCGCTTCGGCCACATGTTCAACCATCGGCAAATTGCCCCGTGCAGCATAGCTGGCATACATGTCCAGATCACCGCCAAACACCAGCCCACCTTTGTCTGATTGGCTGATGTAGAAATGCCCCATACCAAAGCTGATCACATGGTCGATGCAGGGTTTAAGACCTTCGGTGACGAAAGCCTGCAACACATGGCTTTCAATCGGCAAGCGCATGCCCGCCATCGCGGCGACTTGGCTGCTGCGCCCGGCCACCACAATGCCCACCTTTTTGGCCCGAATGGCCCCGCGAGAGGTTTGCACGCCCTGCACCACCCCACCCTTGATATCAATTCCGGTCACTTCGCAGTTTTGGATTAAATCCACCCCGCGCTGATCCGCGCCGCGGGCATAGCCCCAAGCCACCGCATCATGGCGCGCAGTTCCTGCCCGGCGCTGCAACAAGCCGCCATAAATCGGAAAGCGGCCCTGATCATAGTCCAAATAAGGCAACATTTTGCGCAGCTGGTCTACGCTTAACAGCTCGGCGTCATCTCCTTGATTGCGGATGGAATTGGCTCTGCGGACGGCAGCATCGCGCTGCCCATCACTGTGAAACAGGCCAATTTGGCCTCGCTGGGAATGCATGACGTTGTAATTGAGATCAGTCTCCAGACCTTCCCAAAGCTTAAGGGAATGCGAGTAAAACTCCGAATTGCCCGGCAAAAAATAATTTGCCCTGACAATGGTGGTATTGCGCCCGATGTTACCGCTACCGATATAGCCTTTTTCGAGCACCGCAATTTTCTTGAGACCGTGTTCCTTGGCCAAGTAATAGGCCGTCGCCAGCCCATGCCCACCGCCACCAATGATGATGATGTCATAGTCTTCAGCCGGTTCAGGATCGCGCCAATGTGCCCCCCAACCGCGATTGCCGGTCAAACCTTCAGTGAGAATTTTCAAAGCTGAAAAGCGCATTTTTAGTCACCGGCAATAAAGGAACACGGTGCAGTGAATAAAAATATGGCCTGTTTGGCAAGAGCTAGATCGCGCAACCTGTGCCAAACAGGACTTATAAGAGGGCATTAGACAGATTGGATCGGCCACTCTTCATTAATCCCGTCAAGATGCGCCAAAATAGTTTCACCAGCCACAGCCGTCTGACCCAAACCGACCGTAGGTTGAATTCCCTCAGGCAAAAACACATCCAAGCGACTGCCAAACCGGATGAGGCCAAACCGTTCTCCCACGCTGAGGCCATTGCCAAGTTTTGTGAAACACACAATACGACGTGCAACCAATCCGGCAATTTGGGTAACCCCAATCCGGGTTTTGTCCGCAGCTTCGATGGTAATGGAATTGCGCTCATTATGCTCGCTGGCTTTGTCGAGGGATGCGTTTACAAATTTCCCGTGATGATACGTAATTGCAATCACCTCACCGGCCATTGGTGCCCGGTTCACATGGCAATTGAACACATTCATAAACACCGACACACGAGTCAAAGGCTTGTCTCCCAACAGCATTTCGACCGGTGGAACCTTCTTCGTAATCAAGGAAACAACTCCATCCGCTGGCGACAAAATTAACCCCGGCTTTTGCGCCACTGAGCGAACCGGGTCGCGGAAGAAATAATAGCACCATACCGTCATGCCAACGCCCATCCAAAACAACGGCTCCCAGACCAGCCAAAGTGCGGCTGTAATGGCGGCAAAAATAGCCACAAATTTTCGGCCCTCAGGGTGCATTGGGACGACGATGACTTTCATCATGTTCATAGGACTAAATCCAATCAAAAGTTGTTAGAATCACGAAGAGCGCAAAAATCCCGTTTGAACAAAGCATACAGAACACGGCGAATGATCCGAGGTCTTTGGCATGTTTTGCCGCAAGTGACCATTCAGGAGATACAAGATCCACAATTTCTTCAATGGCCGTGTTCAGCGCTTCCGCCACCAAGGTCAGAAAAATCAGCAAAACAGCACCTATGAAATAAACACTGGCCGCGCCAATCACGGCGAAAAGCACCAAGACAAGCCCACCTGCCAGCAGTTCATGCCGAAAGGCTGTCTCGCCCCAAAGCCGTTTTGCGCCACTCCACGAATAGGAGGCCGCCGCATATACATGGGCGATGCCATACACTTTCTCATGTGGTTTGCGATTTTCAGCCATTGGATGTCTTTCTACAGGTGTCAAAAATATCAAGCTCAGGGTCACGCAAAGAAGTCTCAACTCCAGTCATACCTAACAGAGTATGAAACAGATTTGCGTGGGAATAGTCTGCAGTAGGCCCTGCCGTCAAGCACTCAAGGTTTGCCCCTGTGTCGCTTTGATAGCCATCAGACATCCAGATCAGCATTGGAACTTTGGTTTGTTCATCGGGGGCCATGAAGTAAGGCGCACCATGTAGGTATAGGCCCTTCTCTCCCAGGGACTCCCCATGATCCGATACATATATCAGCGATGTACTCAGCCCCTCTTGCATCGCCAGAAGGTCAATCAAATCTGCCAATACCTTATCAGTATAGGCGATTGTATTGTCATAGGCATTGGTCACTTCTTGCGCAGTACAATCGCTGAAATCCGCGGTGCGGCAAGCTGGCTGAAACCTCTCCAAAGCTTGTGGATATCGCAGATAATACGAGGGGCCATGGCTGCCAATTTGATGCAAGACCAAAACCGTGTCGGATTGAATGTCCACCAATCGCCGAGCCACTTCAGCGCCCAAAATACCATCGAGGCACTCGCCTTCACTGCAAAACTCAGGATCATTCGCATAAGTCACGGAGGAATAGGTCGCCCGCGCAGCAAGCCCTTTGTCGCCAGTGTTATTGTCGATCCATTCAACCCGGTACCCGGCTCGTTGAATGATATCCAATACGTTTTCATGAGATTTGCCGCGCTCATAGGAATAGTTAACGCGGTCAAATTTGGAAAACATACAGGGCAAAGATACGGCCGTGGATGTGCCACAGCTCGAAACATTGTCAAAATATGCAATATCTTTCTGAGCCAGCTCTGGATTAGTCATACGCCCATATCCACCCAAACTGAAATTCTGCGCGCGGGCTGTTTCGCCCACCACTACCACTGTCAGCTTTGGCCTTTCTGATGCTTTGAAATTCTCAGAGAGGACCGCATCAAGGCCAATTTCGTTGAACTCCAAGGCAGCCGAACGCGTAATCATAGCACCATAACGGAACGTTTCCACAATGGGTGCAAGCGGTTGAAAACTGGATTTCAGATCAATGCGCGTGCGCAAAACGGAAGCATTTCCCTTTAGATCCGTCGCAATCAAGCCCACAAATCCAACCACACAGAGCACAAATGCCAGCAGGTTTTGCCATATGGAGGTTACAATACCGCGATGCGACAGACGTATGAACAAGACCAAGACCGCAGGCAGAAGCCCGGCCAACCCCACCCAAAGCACGAATGGAACTGTGATCAGATGTTTACCTTCGGTGATGGTGGTGGCGACCACATTTTGGATCATTTCGCGGTCAATCACGATACCCAATTGGTCCATGTAAAAAGATGTGAGCGCCGAGAGGACAAACAAGATCGCAATGAGCGGGCGCAAAAACCAATTGAAAGCGAAAACAGACACAAGACCGCAGCAGAGCAGAAAGAATGCTCCCGCAAATACGAGTCCACGCCAGAGTGAACCGTGAAAAATCTCAGCCCAATGGCTCCAGAATGTGGCGTTGTGCAGCAAAAAAACGACGGCCACAGATAGCACAACAAGCACCAGAGGGTGAATCGGTATTCTAAGTGTCATGATTTAAACGTCCGGAGCCGGCTTAGATCTATTCGAATAGGCAAAAATCGGGATCATCAACAGATATAACGCATTGGTCGTCAAAAGAGTGTACCAAGGAAAAACGATCAGGCAGACCAGAAAAATCGCGACCATCAACATGACCAGCAACCGCATAGAGGCCGGAAACGTTGTGCCTTTCAGAGAAATTGTCGGAAATGTGCCCACCGCAAGGGCTGCACAGATGACCACAAAAATGATGGCTGGGACCGCATAATGCTCGGCCACATCAACGCCGGCCATCACCAAAAACAGTGGAGATAAGCCTAGACATGCCAAAGCGGGGGCTGGAACGCCTACGAAGTTCAAAGACTTCACCTCGCCTACTTGGCTCACATTGAACCTTGCCAAGCGCAACGCACAGCATACAGAAAAGATCATCACGGCGATCCAGCCGAAACTGGCGGCTGCGGAATTGGCAAATATGGTGAAATAGATCACTAATGGCGTTGCTATGCCAAAGTTGAAAAAATCCGCAAGGGTATCCAACTCGGCACCAATTTTACTCTCACTTTGCAAAGCTCGCGCAAGGCGTCCATCCACCGCATCCAAGATCATCGCGAAAACAAGCAGATAAAGGGCTGTACTGATATTGCCCTGAAGCGCCATTCTTACAGCTGTCAGACCAACGCATATCCCAAAGATGGTGACAATATTTGGAAGCATTTTTGAGAATGGTTCACGTGGTGATGAGTTGGTCGTTGTCATGGTACCCCGAAATAACCGCCATAGACTTTTGCGGAAATCAGAAAATTTAGTAGAAAATAAGCCCGCCACCAGAAGCCCGGTTGCACCTCCGGCAACTGTAGCAGAGATCGTATGCTTGTCCAACATAACACGTGCATACATTGTGGCCAACAAAACAGGAATCACGATAACACCTAGCCACCAGCTATATCGTCGCATGATGAAATAGGCACAAGCCCCCGCAAGCGTGGAATGGCCCGATGGCGTGTTGTGTTTGCTTGTGACGGAATTGGGCCTTTGTCCAAGCCGTGTGCCCATAATTTCAACATCATTTAATAAACGCTTTGGCCCATGGGACGCCAAAATCCCAGCCACAGCAATGAAGCCAAGCTGTTTGAGGCCTTCTTTATCCTTCAACACCAAGGCCATAGCAAAGGGCAGCAGGGTATTTATGTGACGGCCATAATCCTCAACCGCTACAACAAAAGGCATATCCCGCCCGCCCTTGGAGACCGTATAATCATTTTCCAAATCACTGGGATAAAGCGAGGCCGATACAATGATAAGCAACATCATAAAAACCAGAACGCTGTGCCTGTAAAACACTCTTAATGGCTGCGTGAGAATATCCATAAATGTCATGCTACAAACCACCCTTACTGATATTAAAAACATCAAATTGCGGCTTATAGATGTCGCTGCGCAGGCCGAAAGCGCCCATCACGCTATGGAATGGAAAATCATGTGGAAAGGTTTCATCGCGCAAAATAGCCGCGTTGCTGAGCCCGCGCGATTGCTGAAAACCTTCAGACATCCACACCAGAAATGGAACTTCGCGTTGCTCCTTTGGGGCAAATGCAATGGGTGTGCCGTGTAGGTAGTACCCGTCTTCACCGAGCGATTGGCCATGATCCGCCACATATATCACTGCCGCATTTACATTTTTTATCTGCTTCAATTGTGAGATCAGATCGGCAATCAAACTGTCGGTGTATCTTATGGTGTTGTCATAGGCGTTGTTCAGCTCTTCATCGCTGCACTTTGCGATCTGAACCGTTTTGCAAACTGGCGTAAAATATTCGAACTCCGCCGGGTATTTATTATAATAGGCCGGCCCATGGCTGCCTGTTTGGTGTAGTGTGACAAAAACTCGGTCTGATTGCATTTGCTCGATCCGCTCAGACAGCTTCCAATTCAAAACCTCGTCATACCCGCGCTTGGGGCAATCTGCGGCGCTGCAATCGGCTAAGATCTCTGCTGTGGTTTGATAAAGGTCTACGTCCACCGGTGGTGGGCCAGAGTTATTACTCCTGAAAATCGTCGCGATGCCTTGCCGCTTTAAGTAGCTTGGCAAGGGTTCAAATGTGGTACGTGACGAGGCCTCGCGGCCCTCATGGGTGAGGATACATGCGGTCGCTGAGATGGTATTTGTGGCGCAGGATAATCCAATTGGAAAGGCTGCAAGATTTTGACTTGCGGTAAAGGGATTGGTGTTGCGCCCATAGCCCAGTGCGGAGAACCTATCTGCACGGGCCGCCTCCCCGACCACAAGAACCACAACATCTTTGCTTGAAGAGCTCTCAGCAATAAAACTAGGCTTAGGCAGCAGAACCTGCATTCGGTTATCCATGGCCGAGCGGTTAAAATGCCGGCCAGTGTTCACAATATACGACCACGGCAGGATCTTACTACCCATGCGCGAGGCATGTTTATCATACCAAAGCACCGTGAAAGATGTGGCCATGATCCACAGGAGCAGCACTGCGATAGACCCAACCGAACCGGCCAAACGCCAAATACGCCTCGGTGCGCGCACGCCGACCAGCATTAGAAACAGCGCCGGGATTAGACCCAAGAACACGACATAAGGAACGATGGAGATATGCAACAGCTCAGCTGTTTCGCGAGAATCCGTGTTGAAGATATTAGCGATCATCGAGCGATCAATTTCGATGCCGTAAGTCACCATAAAGTAAAGCCCAAGCGCATTGCAAATCAGCAAAACAGCAGTCACAGATTTCATCACAAAAACTGAGATACTCGAAAGTATGAGCAGCAACATTGCCAAAAGACAAAACTGTAAAACCTGCAAAGAGATGATCTGAATTACGCCGTCAAATTCGGTTAAATTGCTGACCAATAATGCATATCGAAGTAGCGGGGCTTGGAACGAAACCAAGTTGAATACACAAATGATTACCACCAAGCTCATCAAGCTGAATGTTTTTACCATCATCCATTTTAGCACACGTCGCAAAATTGGAATTCTCCACCCATGAGCCTGCGATCGACACGCTCTCTTGCCCTTAAAATTTCATAGCCACTTTCCTATGTCAACATTTGAGGGACAGTGAGGGGAGGGTATGGCACAGTGCCATGGTACGCGCAATTGTGTGATCGAATTCGCACCATAACCCCTGTGGCGTTGGATTTTGCCGCAGGGGTGCTTGACGTTTTCTTAGATCATCAAAGGCCCTTAGCCTTATAGGCGCCTGCAACCTTATCGATGCTTACTAAATAGGCGGCGGTGCGCATATCAGGCACATCGCTGCGGCTGCGCCAAACTTCGGCCATGTCGTTATAAGCGCCGCGCATCGTGTCATCCAGGCCAGAGCGCACCAGTTCTAACTCGCTGGCACCTTTAAGGTATTTCTCCTTAAAGTTTGGCGTAAGCTGCCAGTTCACGTTTCTGGAGAGACTCAACCGCTCCAACTCATCCACGATCAACTGATTGCGAGACTCCTCACGACGCCGCTCCATCCGGCCAAAGCGGATATGGCTAAGATTTTTCACCCATTCAAAATACGACACCGTAACACCGCCTGCATTAGCATACATATCGGGAATGATCACCACGCCTTTGTCACGCAAGATCACATCGCCCCCTGCCGTCACCGGGCCATTGGCGGCCTCAACGATCAAACGGGCTTGCACACGGCCGGCGTTGTCACGGTGGATCACACCTTCGAGTGCGGCCGGGATCAAAATATCGCAGGCCGCTTCCAATATAGAAGGCCCATCTGGCGTATAGAGGGCGCCCGGGAAGTCTTTAACACCACCGGTTTCCGCAATCCATGTTTTCAGCGCTTCGATATCCAAGCCCACAGGATTGCTAACGGCACCATCACGCTCGATGACAGCCGTAATCCGTGCGCCATCTTCTTCGCTGAGGAACTTTGCAGCGTGATATCCCACATTTCCCAAGCCCTGAATGATGATGGCCTTGCTATCCAATTTGCCAGACAAACCAGCCGCAGCGATATCTTCTGGATGGCGGAAGAATTCTTGCAACGCATATTGTACCCCGCGCCCAGTCGCCTCGGTCCGACCTTCGATGCCACCGCTGTTCACAGGCTTGCCAGTCACACAGGCGCGCGCATTGATGTCGGTGGTGTTCATCCGTTGGTATTGATCGGCAATCCAAGCCATTTCTCGTTCGCCCGTGCCCATATCCGGGGCCGGCACGTTTTGTGAGGGATGGATCAAGTCACGTTTGATCAGCTCATAGGCAAACCGTCGGGTGATTTGCTCCAACTCATGTTCCTCATAGGCCAAGGGATCAATCCGAAGCCCACCTTTAGAGCCACCATAAGGCGCATCAACCAAGGCGCATTTGTAGGTCATCAAAGCCGCAAGCGCTTCAACCTCATCTTGATTGACGCCCAGCGCATAGCGGATACCACCTTTAACAGGCTCCATATGCTCCGAATGTACCGCGCGGTAACCGGTGAACGTTTTAATTTCTCCGCGCAGCCTCACACCAAAGCGGACGGTATAGGTGGCATTACAAACCCTGATTTTTTCGGCTAAGCCGGGGGGCAAGTCCAAAAGCGCAACTGCGCGGTTAAACATAATATCGACACTATCGCGAAAGCTAGGTTCAGGCGAAGCATGGGCGGACATCAAAATATTCCTTAAATGAGGTAGACCGTATTGCCGCACCTTAGGGGAGTATTCGACGAATTAAACGCCGAAATTCTTACAATTTCATGCCCATTAGGGAGGAACCTTCGTGTTCAGCGATTAAAACGGCCAAAGTGTCCGACATAAATTTTGCATCCGAAGGAGCAGTGACGCCACCGATCCCGATTCGAGCGCCAAATTTCCAATACATCCCTGGAATCCATGCGCGATCAGTCTTCTGTTTGAGGCTCACAACAAAACCGTTGGACGGTTTGAAAGCAAAAACACCACGCTCGACACGCGTGATATCATCGATCAAGGCCAAGGTCCTACCATCTTCAAAAAACAAACCCGAGTTGCGCAGCTCGATATAGCCCTTAGTGCCCCGTTGCATTGCACGGGCCATCCACAAAACTGCGGCCGCTACGGCGACAAGAAAGACTTTATGAAAAAAACTGGCATCGGTGGTCATCGTCAAATAGAGGAGCAAAAATCCAAGAAGCATCATGACTAATAGAGCAAAGCCGCGACGCACAGGCGAAGCCTTAAGTTGGGTGATTACAGAATCCGACATGTCACGCTACCTCAAGTTTCAAAGCTGGAGGCGGTTGCCTCAGGGCTTAACTGCCTTGAAACGACCAAAGATGAAAGTTGAAACTGCGTCTAACGACGCACAACCACTTCATGGCCCCGCTCTTCAAGCTCATCATCGACCAAATCCTCAGGAAAACCGGGGGCCAAAATGCTCAGGCCCGTTGCTTCCTCCAACCGTTCAATAATGCGATCCGATTGGGCGCGAGTGCCATATCGTTTTTGCCCATCACTCATGATATCGATGATCATAGGCGAAATTTCCAAAGGTACTCCGTGATCATCTGCTATTTTTTGGAACAGGCCGATATCTTTTTGCACCAGATCCATCGTAAAATTCACGTCCCGCGAGCCGGATAAAATTAGCTGGCTTTCGGTTTCATGCACAAAAGATGTGCCAGATGACATGGCAATCGCCTCATAGGTCATGCCCAAATCCATGCCCGCCGCTTTCATCACGGTTAAAGCCTCGCAGACAGTGATCAAATTTGCGGTGGCCAAATAGTTGGTCATCACCTTCAACGTGCTGGAATTGCCGATCTCTCCAACATGCAAAATTCGTCGCCCCATAAAGGTTAAGATTGGCAGCACTTTGTCGAAGGTCTCACGCGTACAGCCTGCGTAGATCGAGATATTGCCGGTATCCGCCCGATGGCACCCACCAGAAACCGGACAATCCACCGCTTCCCCACCTGCCCCTACAACTAAGGCGCCAAGGCGTTTAACCTCATTTGCGTCTGTGGTCGACATTTCCATCCAAATCTTACCCGGTCCAACATGCGGCAACATTTTTGTCACCACCGCATCTGAGGCCGCCGGACTTGGCAAGCAGGTAATCACCACGTCACAGGTTCGCATCAAATGCGCCGGGCCCAGCCCATCCGCCGCACCACGCGACACAAAATCCGCCACGAACACCGAGTTTAAATCATGGACGCTCAGGTTCATCCCATTGCGCAACAGACTGCCTGATAATTTACCACCGACGTTGCCTAAACCAATAAATCCAATCTTCATGAGCCATCTCCTGATCTCTTTTGTATGCGCACAAGAGCATCCATAGCCGACATGTCGCCCCCATTTGCGACGCTTGTTATCTCGGTTGTGATTTTGCAAGATGATTTTATGCAAAAACCAAGCGATCTTGCCGCCGGCATTGAAACCACATCTGAATTCAAAAGGTTTTCTCAGAAAAACGATGTGTTTTCGCGGGCCTTTTGGGATTCGTCGGTGCGCACCGACGAAACCGATGCGTTTTTTGCCAGCTACCGGATGGAAGCCACCCCGCGGCGTGGTGACGGGTTTACTCAAAGAGACTTTGCCCTGCGCAATGCCAGTTGGTTGATCTCTGACATTATGACAGACCGCTTTGCAGGCCAAGGTCGGCGCGAGGGCTTTCAGGCTCCCATCAGCAACGATACGCCAGTCGCCGATGACAAACACCTATTTGACAGCCCCAAGGCGGCCAGTGCGGATGTAAAAAAAGTGTCACGATTCTTTGGTGCGGATCTCTGCGGGGTGACCGCCTTAGATCCCCGTTGGCTTTATGACACACGGGTGGATGTGCGTGATATGTCTCAGGCCGATCTCGGATTGCCGGAAGGCCTCAGCCATGTGATCGTCTTGGGTCATGAAATGGATAAAGATCTCGTGCGCACCTACCCCTCGGCGCTTGGCGGAGCGGCAACCGGCCGGGAATATAGTCATGAAGCTGCCATCGTGATGCAACTTGCCGCCTATATTCGCAATCTGGGGTATCAGGCTGTAGCCTCGATGAATGACACGGGCTTGGTTATTCCCATGGCGGTGCAGGCGGGTCTGGGAGAATATGCGCGCAACCAATTGGTCATCACGCAAAAATTTGGCCCACGGTTGCGGTTTTCAAAAATATTCACAGATATGCCTTTGGACATAGACCAACCCAAACGGCCCGGCGTCGCAAAATTTTGTGATATTTGCACCAAATGCGCTGACGCCTGCCCGGTAAAGGCCCTGCCCTTCGGCTCTCCCAAGGTCGGTGGTGGCACATCGTCCATTCAGGGCGTGAAGAAATGGACGTCAGATGCTGAAAAATGCTTTTCTTTCTGGGCTAAATTGAGCAGTGATTGCGCGATTTGCATGCGGGTGTGCCCGTTCAATCGCGATTTAAGCAGTTGGCCCCATCGGCTTTGGCTTCGTTTAGCGCTCTCCCCGGCAAGACGGCTTGCCCTTTGGCTGGACCGCTACCGCGCTGGACGTTTGAAGCCCAGCAGCTGGTGGGCACGGCGTTGAAGTTGATTTTTCCGCATGCCACGTTATTTGGCACTTAAACTATCAAAGGATTGCCCAATGTCACTGCGCCCTACTCTCGAGACACGCCAAGCCACGCCCACGCTTGAAGGAGCCGGTGTCAAACTGCACCGTGCCTTTGGTTTTCAAGATCCCTCCGAGATGGATCCTTTCCTGCTGTTTGATGATTTTCGCAATGAATTGACCGAAGATTTTGAAAAAGGCTTTCCGTGGCATCCGCACCGGGGCATTGAGACCATCACATATGTGTTGTCTGGCACAGTTGAGCATGGCGACAGCCTTGGCAACAAGGGCACCTTGGGCGCGGGGGATGTGCAATGGATGACTGCAGGACGCGGGATTATGCATCAAGAGATGCCACAGGGCAATCAAAACGGTCAAATGCATGGGTTTCAACTATGGGGTAACTTGCCCGGCAGCCTGAAAATGACTGATCCTCGCTATCAAGATGTGGCGGGCACTGAAATCCCAGAAGTCATCGATGATGATGGCACGCGCGTCAAAGTTATCGTGGGCGAGTTTTGGGGCAAAAAAGGCCCTGTGGATGGAATCGCCGCAGATCCTCAGTATCTGGATATTTACGTGCCACCCGGCGTGCAAAAGACCTTCAAAATTGACACCAACCGCCGAGCCTTTGCCTATGTGTTTGACGGGGCTGCAGCTTTTGTTGATGCCTCTGCGCCAACCGGAGTCTTGCTGGAAAAAGAAGTGGCCGGCCAAGAGGTCAACATTCGGGATTTATCGGGCAACCGCACCTTGATCCGTTTTGGCACCGGCGATGAAGTCTGTTTGCAAGCCGGCCCAGACGGAGTTCGTTTTCTGCTGATTTCCGGTGCCCCTATTGATGAACCGGTCGCTTGGCATGGCCCCATCGTGATGAACACCCGCGAAGAGCTGATGCAGGCCTTCAGCGAGCTGCGCAACGGCACCTTTATCAAGCCTGCGCACTAACCCCGAGAGCTTGACGCGTCAAAATGCAATATTGGCGCGTCAACTCATCGCTGGTCAATCTACCGTCTTCGCGAAACCAGTCTACTGGGCCCGTGAGAAGCGCAATCAGTGCTAAGCTGGTAATTTTAGGATCAGGCACTAAAAAATCACCCGAAACGACTCCACTCAAAATCAAATTATAAATAATTTTTTCATAAATTCGTCGTTGTTCTACGATGGCCTTGAAATTAGCCTCGCTAAGGTTGCGCAGCTCCATATAAGAGATGAACACCAATTCTGGTCGCTTTATGTGAAAATCAAGGTGGAAGGCCACGAAGTGATCAAGCGCTGCAATTGGGTTTTTCGGTACTAATTCCACCGCCCACTTGGACAGTAAATCCGCCATATGGCCGTGCAGAAGATCAAATAATAAAGCTTGTTTATCAGGGGTATAGTTGTAAATCGCGCCCGCTTGGACGCCCACATTCGCAGCAATCTGGCGCATGGTCACGGCAGCGAACCCATGGCGTGCGAACAGCACAAGCGCTGCTTGTTTTATCTTTGGACCAGTAATTTCCGAGTGAGATCCAGTTTTGCGCGCCATTGCGCTATATTAACTGAACATTTGTTCAGATCAATCACCATTACTTGCCGTGGTGCAATTAGCGGTCTAGGAACAGCTTATGACATTAAAACTGCACCTTTTAAGCCTAGGGCTGGCCGCGACACTCACAGGCTGTGCATCTTTTCCACAATTGGAAGAGGCAGCCCCTTTTGACGCGTCGCAAGCTGAATTTACAGAGTTTTTAAGCGCCGACGCCCTGCAAAATATCCCAGAAGAGATGGATGAGACGCAGCTTACAGATACTGCAGGCCAGCTCGAAACTTTGCGCCAGCGCGCAGATCAATTACGCACAAAAGATCTCTCAGCCAACTGATCTGCATCAACCAAGCATCTATATCCGCTAAATTGGACCAACTTCCTATCCGACCACCGTTGCGGCACGGTCAATTTGTGATTAGACACGCTGTGAATTTAAGCCTGTAAGGAAGTATTATGACCGCAGCCCCTCTTCGACTTGG
>Ga0302131_1000297_pt1 | contig 30650 bp, 30 predicted proteins | sample CB9_20m_MG_FD_203105 | JGI IMG/M metagenome (GOLD analysis project Ga0302131, IMG submission 203105) | Marine microbial communities from Western Arctic Ocean, Canada - CB9_20m | ecosystem: Environmental > Aquatic > Marine > Oceanic | place: Canada: Western Arctic Ocean | collected 2017-09-19
AGCAGTATAGTTCGAGATAGGCCTATATGCATGCCGCCGCCAAGCGAGCAACTATTCGACATTGCTAAGCACACAATCGGGAACATATTTTTTTCGAAATTTAGTCATCAAGTAACTCTTTATAGTAGATACCCTAGTGATCTACCAATAGGGTACTACTTGAGGCCAGGGCTCTATTGATCTAGCTCAAGGGGGAACTATTCTAATTGGTTTTCTTTTCGCATTACTTCGGCCAGTTCATGATTTCCTAGGGCTTCTAAGGCCCTAATCGATTGTTCCTGATCGGTGCTGCTGCGGTTTTGGCTGAGTTTAAATTTGCACTGAATCTCAGTCACCGCCATCTCAATTCCAACGATGCCTCTGAGCATGGATTGAGGGTAGTCTGGCTGCCAAGGCTTGGGAAATTTTTTTTCGGAGCTAGCGGTTAGTTCATTTACTAGTGCCATAAGGCGCTTCGGTTCGAAGAAAGCAATGGCAGACCCGCTAAAATGAATGGCCTGGTAATTCCAGGTAGGAACACCAGCCTCTGCGTACCAGGTTGGGCTTATATAGCCATGCGGGCCATTTACGATAAAGAGTACCTGCTGATTTTTAATTGCTTGCCACTGGGGATTAGCCCTTGCTAAGTGGAATGATAAAACTCCGCTCTCATCGTCAAATAGGAAAGGCGCAGGTGTCGCTGAAGGCTTGCCATCGACTATGGTGATAAATTCGCCAAAGCTATTATCGTGCAGAAATTTGACAATTTTAGCTTGGTCATTAACCTTAAAATGACTAGGTATAAACACAGCAGCAGTCTTCCTTATTTATAGGTTGCAGCTTTATCGAGTAATAGTGAACTCATAGAAATGCCTTTGGCTCGGCTGACCTGTGCGGTCGTAATTTTGCTCACTGAATCGGGTTTCACCATTTACCCCAGAAATCAGGGCGGTGGAACATAAGGTGCCATATTGACGCTCTGGATTCTCGATAAACATCGAAGATAGCGTTCTTTCCAATTCAATTGGAATGCCGGTATTTGGTAATTCAGCATCGGCGGCTCGCTCTCTACTGCTCATGATATTGATCAACGCATCTGTGGTCAGTTCTACATTGCCTCCAAGTATCTGCTTTAGGGCGATTTTGCCTTTGGTGATTTTTGGCCAAGCGCTATCCAATATGCCATTGGACAGACCGTAGTAGCCGGGTTCCAGTGGCCTTATTATTTGTTCGAAGTTATTCACGTAATACAAGGTTGACCCATCGCTGATAAGTAAGTTGAATCCGGCAAATAGATCAAATTGTTTAGCTAAGGATTCTGCGTAGTCTTTTGCTGAATCTTTGCCGGCAAGAAAATTGAGGGTAAGTTCACCTCGAGATTTGAGCTTCTTTTCGGACTGCAAGGGGTCTCTAATATTAGTTACAGCAGCAAAACGACCGGATCTGGAGAGGCCAAGCCAAGCTCCTCCGGCTTGGAGGTCACGCCCTGCTAGTATTTCAGCGGTATTGTTTTCTGTGGTCCAAAAGTCAGCCTGCTGGGTTGGTCTGGCGAATAGCTCATCTCGATTAGCCGCTAGAACGAGAGCGTGGTTTGGGTGTACTTGGTGAGCAAATAGTATTAGGCACATAGACCGCATTTTAGCGGGTCTGGACACGCAACTAAAGCGCAGACTCATTTAGAAAACAGGAAATTGAATTTAAGATGGATCTTACTTGATATACACTGTTCAAAATTTAAATTCGAATCTTCTGAACCAATATGCTTACTTTTCCCCAGTTCGATCCGGTCGCGCTATCCCTCGGTCCCATTAGTATTCATTGGTATGGACTTATGTATATCGTCGCTTTTGGCGGGGCATGGTGGCTGGCGTCTGTTCGCGCCAGGCGTGTGCCCCAGCAATGGTCTTCAGAACAGATATCAGATCTAATTTTCTATGGGGCATTAGGTGCAGTGCTTGGTGGACGATTTGGGTCTGTTTTCTTTTATAACTTTGATCGATTTCTATCCGACCCCATATGGCTTCTTCGCGTGTGGGAAGGCGGTATGTCCTTTCACGGAGGTTTTCTAGGCGTGCTTGCTGCACTTTATTGGTACTCAAGAGTGTTGAAAAAAGACTATTGGGAAGTTATGGACTTCATAGCTCCCCTAGTACCGTTTGGCTTAGGGGCCGGCAGGATAGGTAATTTTATTGGAGGAGAGCTTTGGGGAAGACCAACTGACGTGGCTTGGGGAATGGTTTTCCCCCATGTTGACCAGCTGGCTAGACATCCATCGCAGCTATACCAGTTCTTCCTTGAAGGGATTGTTTTATTCAGCATCGTTTGGTGGTTCTCCTCAACACCACGTCCTAGATTGGCAGTCAGCGGCCTTTTTGCGGTCATTTACGGATGCTTACGCATTATTGTTGAATTTTTTCGGCAGCCAGATCAACAGTTAGGGTTTATTGCGTTTGATTGGTTGACGATGGGACAACTGCTTTCACTCCCAATGATTATCGCAGGAGCCCTTTTCTTGTTCATCGCGTATAAAAAGAAGTCACTTTCTACTAGCCCCTAAACAAATTTCAGGTGAAAACATAAAATGCATCAGTACTTATCTCTTTGTCAGCGAATTATCGATCATGGGATCTGGATCGAAAATGAGCGCACTGGAAAGAAGTGTCTAACTGTTATAAATGCAGACCTGACTTATGATGTTGGGGGCAATGAATTTCCAATTATCACTACCCGCAAGAGCTTTTGGAAGGCTGCAATCGCAGAGCTTTTGGGTTATATAAGGGGATACGATAATGCCGCTGACTTTCGTGAACTTGGCACTAAGTCCTGGGATGCAAACACTAACCTAAACGAAGCTTGGTTAAAAAATCCTGCCAGAAAAGGCGATGACGACCTTGGAAGGGTTTATGGAGTTCAAGGCCGTGGATGGAAAAAGCCCGATGGCAGTAGTCTGGATCAGCTTACAAAAATTGTAGATGACCTTAGTCGGGGTTTGGATGATCGAGGTGAGATTTTAACCTTTTACAATCCGGGCGAATTTGAATTAGGCTGCCTTCGCCCTTGCATGCATACGCACACATTTTCTTTAACCGGCGATACGCTCTATCTGACCAGTTATCAAAGATCATGTGATGTACCGCTGGGTTTAAACTTTAATCAAATTCAGGTTTTTACGTTACTAGCGCTTATCGCACAAATTACTGGCCATAAGGCTGGGGCCGCTTATCACAAGATTGTTAACGCCCATATTTATGAAGATCAACTCGAACTGATGCGAGATATACAATTAGCTCGAAAGCCCTTTGACCCCCCTCAGCTAAATATTAATCCTGATATAAAATCCCTTAAGGATTTAGAAACGTGGGTGACATTGGATGACTTTTCAGTTGCGGGTTACCAGCATCACGATCCTATCACCTACCCATTTTCTGTTTAAATAAAAGAGAGACATTTTGAGACTAGCGCTTATTTGTGCAATGGCTGAAAACCGAACTATAGGCAAAGATAATAGTTTGCCTTGGCACCTTTCAGAAGATCTAAAATATTTTAGAAAAGTGACAACAGGTCACTGTATTATCATGGGACGAAAGACTTGGGAATCCATCGGTCGACCTCTACCCGGCCGCACCAATATTGTCATAACTCGAAATGAGGATTACAAAGCGGAAGGGGCCAAGGTTGTCACCTCTCTTGAAGCGGCAATTGAACTTGCCGAGAGCGTTTCTAGCCTTAATGAAGTTGACGAAGCGTTCATTATAGGAGGAGCTGGTCTTTATCGAGAGGCACTGTCTCGCGCTGAAAGGTTTCACCTAACCCGAGTTCACGGGGCTGTTGAGGGCGATACGCATTTGATGGATTTTGATGAATCTCAGTGGTCCGAGATATCCCGAAATGAATACTTAAAATCAGAGACTAACCCCTATGATTACAGTATTTGCTTGCTCGAGCGAATAGCTAGCTAACGGTTTTTAGCAACACTTTTGAATTGCGGCTGTTGTTGTACAGCTGCTCTCTAGATTCTGGTAAGTCTTTAGCTGTAGCGGGTTCAAAGGCTCTTTCGATAAACCAATGGTCGGTGACTGTAGTCAATACGAACACTTTTTGTAGTCCCATTTTTTTGGCTTTGATCTCCAAGCTTGAAAGCAGTTGATCTCCATAGCCTTTCTTTTGATAATTTTCATGAATTGCCAGACACGCAATCTCACCCAATTCCTCGGATACAGGGTACAGCGCAGCGCAGGCGATAATTGCGCCTTCAAGCTCTATCACCTGAAAATTGCAAACCTCTGTTTCCAACAACTCCCGAGAACGGGAAACTAAGGTTCCGTTTTCTTCCAACGGTTTTATGAGAGCTAAAATACTAGTGACATCATCGATTGTAGCTTGCCTTAACAAGTCGAAATTATCTTTGCTTATTAGACTGCCTTTGCCTTCCCTAGTAAAAAGCTCTTGCAGCAGCGCGCCGTTATTCTTGAAACTAATTAAATGGGAACGGTGAACATTACGGGTGAATGCCGAAATTGCCGCTTGCAGCGCTTTTCCCATGCAGGCAGATTCGCTATCGGATTTGTCGATTAACTTTTCCATATGTCTAGCAGCATCACGCTGATTCAAAGAGGGTATAAGATCTCCGCTGTCATCGAATATGCCATCTGCAGGTGTCAGAAGGATAAGCTTATCCGCATTCAAAGCTACCGCCGTTTCAGTAGCAATTTCTTCAGCTGTTAGATTAAAAACTTCTCCGGTTAGTGAATAGCCAAGGTTAGAAAGTAAGACGATATTGCCACTTTCTAGTTGCTGGTGAATAGCGTCGCTTTGGATCTTTCTTACCCGGCCCGTATAGTGATGATCAATACCATCGTGTATCCCATAAGGCTTCGCGGTTACAAAGTTACCTCGGCAAACTCGAATATCGGCCCCGTCCATTGGGGAGTTAGTTAAACCCATCGACAAAAGAGCTTCAGCTTTTATATTTAAGCGGCCAACGGTCTCTAGAATAATATCTACATCGCCCGCTTGTGTTATGCGCACCTGCTTATAGTAGGTAGTGTCGACGTGTTGATTGGCAAGGGCGGAGGTGATCTGTGGTCTTGCGCCGGTTACCAAGACAAGCTTTACGCCTAAACTATGCAACAGATTTAGATCATGAATGATATTGGGCAGATTTGGATCTGATAGAGCTTCTCCGCTTAATAGTACGACGAATACCTTGCCTCGATGAGCATTGATATAAGTCGTCGACGCTCTAAACCACTCAATAAGCTTTTGATTATTTAACATATTTTATCTTTTACACTAGGCAGTATTTGGTAATTAATTGACGGAGTATAGTAACGCAAGGATCAATCATATCAATCGACATATATTCATCAGGTTGATGGGCTTGGTCAATGTTTCCCGGGCCCATTACAATTGTGTCCATCCCAAGGCTTTGTAAAAATGGCCCCTCCGTGCCAAAGCCAACGCTTATCGGAGGATTGCCGGATAGATCTTCTGCGACCTTTAGCAAAGCACTATTTTGTTCGGTGAAGAAAGCAGGAATACCGGTAAAAAGCCCCTCGATTTCGACCTCTAGGCCTAGCGGGGTGATAACTTCTTTAACTCTATTCCTTATTTCCTCTCGAACTGTTGCGATATGCATGCCGGGCATGAGGCGAACGTCAAACTCTAGTTCGCAGCTGCCGCAAATCCTATTTGGATTGTCACCTCCATGGATGCAGCCAAGGTTCAGAGTAGGGTAGGGCACTTCAAAAAGCGGCGAACTATAGCGTTCTTTCAGCTGTTCTCGGTACAGCATTAAATCTGTAATTACATCATGCATGGCATCAAGGGCATTGTTACCCAGAGCAGGGTTAGAGGAATGGCCGCTTTTCCCCCGAATTTTCACCGACTCCATCATAATGCCCTTATGCGCTTGCACGGGTTGGAGGCTAGTTGGCTCGCCAATTACGGCTGCCCGGGCTCTGGGTCTACCTAATTCAGCAATTGTTCTTGCCCCTTGCATCGAGGTCTCCTCATCGGAGGTTGCAAGAATAATGAGAGGTTCCTTAAAGTTATGACTCAACAGGGGCTTAACCGCCTGCATGATAATAGGAAAGAATCCCTTCATATCAGTAATGCCGAGGCCATATATCTTACCGTCGCGTTCGGTGACGCTAAATGGATCCACACTCCAAAGCTTCTCATCAAGAGGGACAGTGTCTGTGTGGCCCGCAAGCACTAGCCCGCCAGAGCCATTTCCCAATGTTGCGATGAGGTTCAGCTTTTCTGGATTACCGTCAGTAGGAATAAGCTCGCAGGAGAAGCCGAGCGCTTCAAACGAATTGGCAAGAAATTCTACAACACGCCGGTTGCCTGTATCGATGCGCGGATTTGTCGAGCTAATACTTGAAATGCCGACTACTTTGCCGAAATCCTGCATCAGCTGTTTGGAATCGTTCAACATGAAACCGGTCCTCATCGCTGCTAAATTCTGATTAAGTGAATTACGGTCGAGCGGCTAGCTTTGCTATCAAGTCGGTTTTTGCAGCCATTATAAAATCATTAATATGAAGGCCATTAACCTTATGCGACCACCAATAAACAGTGACTTTTCCCCATTCGGTGATAATTGAAGGGTGGTGGTCTTCCCGATTAGACAACGCGGCAATCTTGTAGGTAAAGCTAAACGCATCCTTAAACTCAACAAAATGATACTCACGCATTAGTTTTTCTACGCCACCTTGAAACTCGCGCCGCCAAGAGGGCACTGCCAGAAGGAGTTCTTCAACCTCTTCCTTTTTAACTACTGAGGCCCCGTAGCGTAGTGTTTCACAATGACGGGAAACTAGATCGTTGGCATTCTCTATCACAGAAATTCCTCTAGGAGATTGTTTAGAAAATGATAGCCTTTGGGTGTGGCCCTTATTTGTTGATTCCGCTGATCTAGTAACCCAGCTTGGCCCAGAGAGTCTACCTGCTTTGCAATGGCGCTAAAAGCCTGCCCGCTATGGTTTTCAAACTCAGAAACGCTAAATCCTTTCTTGAGTCGCAGAGCATTCATCATAAACTCTAATACTCGATCCTCTTCCCCCACAACCAGCCTTGCGGCCGTGTGATCGGTGGTATTTGCCATATAATGATTAGGCTGCTTGTGTTTTCTGGTTCGCGTGATTGTGTTCGATGCGGGGAAGGAAATTTTTCCATGTGCGCCGGCGCCAATACCGATATAGTCACCGAACTTCCAGTAATTCAAATTGTGCTTTGATTGATTGTTCTCAGTAGCGAAGGCAGAGATTTCATATTGACCATAGCCCCGCTGAGATAACATGTCTTCTCCGCTCAGTTGAATTCCTCTAAGAACATCCTCAAGGGGAAGAGTAGGGGGCTTGCGGTAAAATGCCGTGTTAGGTTCAATAGTAAGCTGATACCAAGATAGATGCGTTGGTTGGTATGAGATTGCCGTCGTTAGATCATCGAGGGCATTGGACTGTGTTTGATTCGGCAGGCCGTGCATAAGGTCAAGGTTGAAATTATCGAAACCTGCGCCTATGGCTGTTTCAATGGCCAGTCGGGATTGCTTACCGTCATGGATGCGACCCAATAGCGTCAAGCTTTTGTCATTAAAGCTTTGTATGCCAAGAGACAGTCGATTTATACCGGCGGATCTAAATCCATTAAACTTTTCGGCTTCTGCTGTTCCGGGATTGGCCTCCATCGTCACTTCAATATTCTCAGTCAAATTTCCATGACGTCTTAAATAGCTAAAAATCCGGTCAAATCCTGATGCTGAGAATAGGCTTGGCGTGCCACCGCCTATAAATATGGACATTATTTCGCGGCCGTCACAGTTTGAATAATCGCGATCAAAATCGTCTAGGAGGACATCGATATAGGCGTCTTCAGGAATGTCGACCGGTGATTCATGAGAATTGAAATCACAGTAAGGACATTTTTTAACACACCAAGGGATGTGTATATAAAGACTTAAAGGAGGGGTTGCCAGCATTTCATAAGCTCTCTAAGAGCCTTTCCTCGGTGGCTTAAATTATTTTTAATTTCTTTGCTTAACTCCGCAGAAGTACAATTATGGCTTGGTACAAAGAATAACGGATCATAGCCAAAACCATTCACACCAGCTTCTTCCGATAAAATTTGGCCTTCCCACGAACCCTGACAAATAAGAGGGGTCGGGTCTTGGGGGTGACGCATAAAAACAATAACACATTGGAATCTGGCGGTCCTTAAGGGTTCCGGTATATCAGCCAGTTCAAGTAATAATTTTTTATTGTTCTCCTTGTCCTGATCAACGCTTAGGCCTTGTACCTGTGCGTAGCGGGCAGAATAAATGCCAGGACGACCTTGCAAGGCATCCACTTCGATTCCAGAATCGTCGGCCAGGCTTGGCAATCCCGTTAGCTCACTGGCATGTCTTGCTTTGATGATTGCGTTTTCAACAAAACTTAAACCAGTTTCGTCGGCATCAACAAAATTGAACGTTGACTGAGGTATAAGTTCAAAATTTTTAGCCGAAAGGATTTGCTTAAACTCCCGCAGCTTACCTTGATTACTACTAGCTAAAACTATTTTATTCATAAGAGTTTCAAGAATTTTTAGTGATATGGTAAATGGCGATTTCGCCTAGGAAATTGGGCCATGCTTTCATCGCCCAATTTCCTTGATGTTGAGAATCTACCACTGTGCGAGCTAAAATGCGGACATTTTTTTCTACACAAAGATCATTAAAATCTTTAACAGTGCAAAAATGGATGTTTGGTGTATCGTACCAATTGTGAGGCATAAATTTTGACACGGGCATACGACCATTACTGGCCAAACTTAATCTGCTTTTCCAATTCCCAAAGTTTGGGAAAGTGATAATACCGTGCTCACCTATGCGCAGGATCTCGTCTATTAATAAATCTGGTTTGCTTGAAGCCTGAAGGGTTTGGGCTAGCAAGACTGTATCAAAAGAGTTCGACTGAAAATTTGTCAGGCCCTCGTCAATATTTTGTTCTATTACATTAACGCCCTTAGCGATACACGATTGTATATCGTCAGCGTTAATTTCTAAGCCGATACCATTCACATTTTTTTTCAGTTTAAGGTAATTGAGCAAGCTACCGTCGCCACAGCCGAGATCAAGAACTCGGCTTTTTGGTGTGATCCAATTCTGAATAATCTCTAGATCAGGCCGCATCGCTAGACAACTCCTTAAACACTCGAGCTAAATAAGATCTTAATCCGTCAATGTAGCGAGGTATTGGTAGCAAGAAAGAATCGTGACCCTGGTCCGCCTCTATTTCTAGGTAGGCAACATCTTTCTTTGCTTTTAATAAATGCTCCACAATTTCTCTAGAGCGCGCGGGAGGGAATCGCCAATCTGTACTAAATGACATGATAAGAAACTTACATGAAGCTTGTTCAAAGGCTTGGCTCAAATCGCCATCGAAATCAATTGCAGGATCAAAGTAGTCCAATGCTTTGGTCATTAGGAGATAGGTATTAGCATCAAAGTTTTCAGAGAAGCGTTCTCCCTGATACTGTAAATAACTCTCCACCTGAAAGTCTACGTCAAAGCCAAAGCTTAACGTGCCCGAACGTAGATCTCTGCCAAATTTGTCACCATTAGGATCAAACAAGGTTGAATTTTTGCCAAACTTTGATCCCATGGCGCTATCTGAAAGATAAGTAATATGCCCAACCATTCTAGCAAGCATAAGCCCTTGCTTAGGATAAGTGTTGGCATCTAGATAGCGCCCACCGTGGAAGTTGGCGTCATTTGTGATGGACTGGCGAGCAACCTCATTGAAGGCAATATTTTGTGCGGATAACTTTGGTGCAGCTGCTATACAAACAGCATGTTCAATTCGTTCCGGGTAACTAATGGCCCAGCGCATCACTTGCATACCACCTAAGCTTCCCCCAACCACAGCTGCCCATTTTTGAATTCCCAACTTATCGGAGAGCATCGCTTGGCTATTCACCCAGTCACGCACTGTGACAACAGGGAAGTCGGGTCCGAAATATTTTCCAGTTGCCGGATCTATGGAAGCCGGGCCTGTACTGCCTGCGCAGCCTCCGAGGTTGTTGAGGGACACCACGAAAAAAAGATTAGTATCTATTGCTTTCCCTGGTCCAATGCAATTATCCCACCATCCTGATTTAGCATCTGATTTAGCATCTGATTCGCTGTGATAGCCTGCAGCGTGATGATCTCCACTCAGCGCATGACAAATTAGAATAGCATTTGATTTACTGCTGTTAAGCTCACCATACGTTTCGAAAACTAAATCGAATCCATTTAGTGATTTGCCGCTGCGCAGCGTTAGCTCTTCATCGAAGTGAACAGTTTGAGGTTTAACGATACCAACATTGTCAGATGGAAACTGGCGCGACATTCAGTCTTGTCCTTGTGCTTCGATTTTTCGTCATTGTCGAAAGTTAGATTAACGTGACTTTATTGATTGAAAAAGGGTGGCAATATTTTTGGGTTTCTAATCGCTAAGAGTTTGTGATTACTGGCTAAGCCTTTAAGTAGCAAAACGTCGCTTTGGTTAAAGTTAAATTGTCGTGACAAAAGTCCTAGTAGATTTTATTTGGCTATTCCACCCTGAGTTACCTCGGTTATTTTGGTTTTTATTTCGTTGCTATGAAGCCCAACTAGTACATTTTCGCCAGATTTTTTTGGATTACACAGTGTAGGTGTAGGTGTAGTTGATTTAAATCCCACCAAAAAACTTTTTGGACATTGGCCGAGGCGGTCATAGGGTTCAATTTCTATTTAGTTATCACACGGCTACTTCCTTGCCACCTAAATGGCACTAAACACCTATAATCACTTGGGCGAGTTGACCGGTTATACCAAAAGTGGATATCAAAAAGTTTTGAATTAGCTGAATTCCAATAAAAATAAAGATTGGAGAAAAATCCATTCCTCCCATCGGCGGCACAATCTTTCTGATGGGTCCCATCACAGGTTCAGTTAACTGCCAGATGAGTTTCAAAAGTGGGTGAGGGTTCGTGTTTCCCGAGAACATCATTACAAAGGACATAATGATAGAGCCGATAATGGCGTAGTAGTAAATATTCACAATGAAAAGTAGCACGCCCACAAACGCCCAGGTAATAATGTAGGTGATTGAGGGAATTGTTCCCCCATAAACTAAAATCAATCCGCAGATCGCTATGGCTTCAACGACGAATGCCAGCACCAGAGTCGAAAAGTCGATACCCTTGTAGCCCGGGATAATAACCCTGAATATCTTTACTGCAGGATCGGTTATTCTCACAATAGCTTGAGACATGGGGTTATAAAAATCTGCTTTTGCGACTTGAAGTAAAAACCTTAGCAATACTGCCAAAAGGTAAATGCCGCCTATAGCATTTACAATAGTACCTAAGGAACTGCCTAAGACTTCCATAATTAACTCTCTTAGCCCCGCTTTCTAGTGGAAAGGGTGAGCTCTATGATTTTTCATCGAATTGTGACGCTAATTCTATCGACCGAGATTGCGCTGATTTAAGAGCTGTATCGACCAATTTAGGTAAACCCCCTAATTGGAATTGTTTTATCGCCTGTTCTGTTGTGCCCCCGGGGGAAGTGACATTTAAACGTAAGCGCTCGGTTGACTCATCGCTAGCCATTGCCAGTTCAGCAGCGCCTAAAGCTGTTTGTTTGGTCAGGATACGTGCTACATCTTCAGATAGACCCATTTCCTGCGCTGATTTCTGCATCGACTCCATAAACAAGAAAAAGTAAGCTGGACCGCTTCCTGATAGGGCTGTAACCGCATCAATTTCGGCTTCTTGCTCTACCCAGACACAGAGACTAACCGAGGATATTACTTTTTCAGCCATGTCTTTTTGGGTCTGGCTGACATGCTCGTTTGCATATAAGCCACTTGCTCCTTTACCGACTAACGCCGGTGTGTTCGGCATGCAGCGGATAGCGGCTGTATTTGCCCCTATCCATTGGCTTAAATGAGATACCGTTATGCCCGCAGCTATGGAAATGATCAGCGGTGAGCGTTCACCTAACAGGGGTTTTAGCTCAGCACAGACGGCTTTCATTACCTGAGGCTTTACTGCGAGGACTATGATATCTGCGTTGTTAGCAATAGCGGCAGTGCTGCCTGTTCTGATTCCGCACTCAGAATTTAATGTGTAAAGCTTGTTGGAATCGAGATCAGTAGCCCAAATAGAGCTTTTTTCTGCACCTTTGGCGATCATACCGCGAATCAGGCTGTTGGCCATGTTTCCGGCACCAATAAACCCAATGACCCCATAATCAGTTTCTGTAGTTTTTTTCTGGGAGTTAATACTGCTCAATGGTGCCGCCTAAAGTGAATTTCTGAGTAAGGGATTATTCTAACGTATTTTAACTTGAGAGGAATACCAAGACCTTCAATACTAAAGCCTAGTCTTAGATAGGTCTGCTACCAAATAAAGCTGTGCCAATCCGAATCATTGTCGATCCTTCTGCGATAGCGGCCTCGAAATCATTACTCATTCCCATAGATAAGGTGTCCATGGTTGGGTAGAGGGCTGCGAGTGCCCTAAACTCGACGGCAAGCTGATTAAAATTAGTCCTTTGATCTTGGAAATTAGACTGAGGTGCGGGGATCGCCATTAAGCCTCGCAGTGTCAGTCGAGGTAGTTTTGCTACTAACGCGCAAACTTCCAAGGCGTTTTTCAGAGTTGTCCCTGACTTGCTTAGCTCGGCTGACAAATTCACCTGCACGCAAACATTCAAGGCAACTTGATCACCGCTGCGCTGCTCACTTAAGCGGCGAGCAATTTTCTCTCTATCGACACTGTGGACCCAATCGAAATTCTCAGCTATTGCCTTGGTTTTATTTGACTGAATTGGGCCGATAAAATGCCAGATCAGAGGCAATGTCTTGAGCGCGAGGATCTTGTCTAAGGCTTCTTGTAGGTAGTTTTCACCGAAATTGTGTATTCCGTGCTGGGCAGCCACTTCAATACTTTCTGCACTGTGTTTTTTGCTAACAGCAAGCAGGGTGACTGAGTTTTGGGGGCGCTTATACTCGGCTTCAAATTGACGAATATCAGCAACAGTACGATTAATATTTTCTGCTATGCTGGTCACGGTTTCTCTGAAGTAATCGTTAGTGCGCTCTGGGAACTTTTTTGCAGGATAGGTACTATAGGCGAGTAGATCCTTTATTGCTAGCCAGATTTGCTGGGCTTTTAGCTCAGATAAAAAGAACAGGGCATAAACGGACAATCCAAATAAACTAATAACGACTGCCATGGGTAAGATTGATGGATATTACAGAGCTTTTGGGATTTAGCGTAAAACAGGGCGCATCAGATTTACACCTTACCGCAGGCATGCCGCCACTTATTCGTGTGGATGGTGATATTCGCCGCATAAATGTCCCTGAGATGGATCACAAAAAAGTTCATGCGCTTATCTATGAAATCATGAATGACAAGCAACGTAAGGACTATGAAGAGTTTCTGGAAACAGACTTTTCATTTGAGGTACCTAACCTAGCGCGATTTCGAGTCAACGCGTTTATGCAAAATCGCGGAGCCGCTGCCGTATTTCGAACCATTCCGTCAAAGGTTCTCACTATGGAGCAGCTGGGCATGGGGGAGATTTTCCGTAATATTGCGGACGTGCCACGGGGTCTAGTAGTGGTTACGGGGCCAACAGGTTCAGGTAAGAGTACTACGCTTGCGGCAATGGTCGATTACATCAACGATACAAAGTATGAACATATTCTTACTATCGAAGACCCAATAGAATTTGTTCACCAAAGTAAGAAATGTCTAATTAATCAGCGTGAGGTACATCGCCATACTCACGGTTTTAACGAAGCGCTTCGCTCTGCGCTGCGTGAAGATCCAGATATTATCTTAGTTGGTGAACTACGTGATCTGGAGACCATTCGCTTAGCTTTAACGGCCGCAGAAACCGGGCACTTGGTTTTTGGCACATTGCATACAACATCTGCAGCGAAAACGATCGACAGGGTTATCGATGTGTTTCCCGCGGCGGAGAAAGACATGGTGCGATCAATGTTATCTGAATCATTGCAATCAGTGATTTCTCAAGCGCTTCTGAAAAAGACTGGAGGAGGGCGTATCGCAGCTCATGAAATCATGAGGGGTACACCTGCTATTCGTAACCTAATTCGAGAAGATAAGGTTGCACAGATGTACTCCTCTATTCAGACTGGTGCATCTGTCGGCATGCAAACTCTTGACCAATGCCTTAAAGAACTAGTAGCGAAAGGGTTGGTGTCGCGACAGGAGGCTAAAGCAAAAGCGAAAACTCCTGACAGTTTTTAAGTGGTTTTTAAAGAGCTTTTAAAGACTTTGATTCGACAGGTCTCTGTATTCATTAAACCAGTTTTCTAAAATAATCTGAGCCGCTATGTCATCAATAGCGGCTTTTTTTTTGCCGTAGTTATTTTCACTTGCCACAATTTCTACCGCTTCTTTCGAAGATAAGCGTTCGTCCATTCCATAACAAGGTTTTCCAAATCTGCCATGGAGCCTGTTACCAAATTTTGTAGCTCGTACTGAAAACTTGCTTTCTGAACCGTCCAAATTAAAAGGTAAGCCGACCACAAATATATCAGGATTCCATTCGGTAATAAGGCTTTCTATGTCTCGCCAGTTTGGAACTCCATCTCTAGCTTTGATCACTTTTATGGCTCGTGCTGTTCCTGTAAGGCTCTGACCAAAAGCCACACCAATTCTCTGTGTGCCGTAGTCAAATGCTAAAGCTGACAAAGTGACTCCGAGTTTTTGGGGAAGTAATGCAAGGCCCATACTAGTTAAATTCCATGATTACGAATGGCCCGCTTCTGGTGATATTTGGTTTAAGGTAATACCTAGTTGTGCTGCGGCAGTACTTGCCATGGTGTTGTAGTTGTTGGAGAAAAGTAGATTACTTTTTGCTGGTGCTGTTAGCCAAGAATTTTCGGCAATCTCGCGTTCAAGTTGGCCGGCGTCCCAGCCTGCGCAGCCAAGGGCAATAACATACTTATCTGGCCCATCTCCATTAGCAATATCTTCGAGAATGGTACGTGAAGTACATAGGGATATTTCATTGCTGATTGAAACGGATGAATCCCATAATTTGCTCGAGTTGTGCAGTATAAAGCCTTTATCTCGCTCCACCGGCCCGCCGGCAAGTACTTTTTGCTCAGAAAAGGGTCCGGCTTTCGTATCACAAACAATATTCAGTTCATCGAATATATCGGAAACCGACGCGGCTAACGGTTTGTTGATAACGATTCCAAGTGCGCCATCTGCAGAGTGTTTCCACATATAGGTAACCGTGCCAGCAAAAAAGGGGTCTTTCAATTGAGGCATGGCAATAAGGAATTGATTTTCAAAATTCATGTGAGGAGTTTTGCTAGTCATGGCGCTTACAATTTAATAAGTTAAAAGCTGGTTAGGGCGTTCCCTTCATGGAACCGCCATGTGCGTATGATTTCTAGTATGTCGACATTGGCAAGCATTTCATTTGGGAAGGGGGCAAATGGTGAGGCCATTTCTACTATCCTAATGGCTGCCTGATCCAACATGGTGTGCCCGGAGGATTGGAGTATTTTTATGCCATCAACCTTTCCATCGGGCAAGATAGCCACCAAAAGTCTTAAGCTGCCGTATAGTCTGTCACGCCGAGCTTGGCCTGGGTAATTAACGTTTCCTACTGCTTCTATTCTTCGGCGCCATGTATCTAGATAGAGCGCGTCCTGACTTTTTTTGGTTGAAGCAGAAGATATAGTATATTTTCTGGGCCTGCGTGCATACTCTTGTCGCTGGCGATCTAGTTGAGCCTGCAGGCTCGCGATAGCCAAACTCAAGTCTTCCTCTGTCGATTCATCCGAAAGTGGTAATTCCTCTTCCGGCGGGATTTCTTCTAACTGTTGATCTATTTGTGCGGTGTTCTGCAGCGCTGTGATTACTGCAGCATCTTGGCTCTCGATAAGGTTTGATATGCTTGTGGTGCGTGGGACAGGCGCAACTTCTTGAATAGTGTCAGCGTTAAAATCAGATTCAAAAGGAGTACTCGGTGCCACGGATTCGTCAATGGTGCCGCTGCCTACTTGGTTTTCCTGAGCCAGAAAATCAGCATTATCAGGTGCTAACTCACTTCGATACTGAGCAAGAGTAATTTCCATGGCGGGTTCACTATTCAACTCATCTAAATAAGTAAAACCCACCCCTAGAATAAGAATGCCATGCACGCAGGCAGAAAGGAAAATAGTGAATCCGAACCGTTCCTTTGATACATCTTCGTCAGAATTTTCCATTGGAAACTCTTAAAAACTTAAGCAAATGCTATTTTTCAAGCTGTTTAGCTATGCAAGCCATCAGCTCGCCGGCAATATCAAGGCCGTAAGCCTTATCGATTTCTCTTACGCACGTTGGGCTTGTGACGTTAATTTCTGTTAAGTAATCTCCAATCACATCCAGCCCCACGAATAGTAACCCCTTTTCAACTAAGGTTGGGCCTACTTGAGCTACTATCCACCTATCTCTATCACTCAGTGGCTGTGCGACACCGGCACCGCCCGCTGCCAAGTTGCCGCGGGTTTCACCAATGGCTGGAACTCGCGCCAGGGCATAGTCAACGGGTACGCCATTGATCACCAAAATTCTTTTGTCGCCATTGCTTATTTCGGGAACAAATTTTTGTGCCATGATTTGGCGACGGCCATTATCGGTAAGGGTTTCTATTACCACGCTTATGTTTGGATCATTTGGCTTGATTCGGAATATGGAGGCACCGCCCATTCCATCAAGAGGCTTGTAGATTACGTCCTGATGAATATTATAGAAGCCTTTGAGCTTGGCAGCAGACGAAGAAACCATCAGCGGCGGGCAGCAGTCAGGGAACTGTGTGGCGAATAGTTTCTCGTTGCAGTCTCTAAGGCTTTGAGGATTGTTAACTACAAGGCAGCCCTCCCTTTGTGCCTGCTCCAATATATAGGTGGAATAGACAAAATCCATATCGAAGGGGGGGTCCTTGCGCATAAGGATCACATCTAATGAGGCAAGCGACTGGTCATTCTCCGATCCTAATGTATACCAATCTAACTCGTCATCTTTGACTTCTACGGGGGTCATTATGCCGCGAGCGGCGCCTTGATCAAGGTATAGATCAGACTGTTGCATATAGAATAGGTCCCATCCCAGGCGCTGTGCTGCTAGCAGCATTGCCAGGGTGGTATCTTTTTTGACAACGATCGACTCAATAGGGTCCATGACGACCCCGAGTTTTACACTCATCCTAAATCCTTGAATTTTTGTACTGATAAACCGGCTTATCTGAAATAGAAATAATATCCCACTTTGGGTGGCAACACTATTACGGCAATAATTAGGATTGTTGCGTTAGGAGTGTTATCTGAAGTTAGGTAAAGGACAATTGTCTCCTAGGGCGTGAAAGGGTTTATAATAACATTCAAATTTTTGTATAAGTGGAAAAGCGGTGAGAGCGGTAGCGTATATGTGGGGTGTTGGTGGGGTCTTGTTGTTGCTTGGCTTTGCGATTTATCGCCTGGCCCCTATGACTTTTGCTCTTAAGGATTATCCACTGAGTCCCTTTCACTGGTGTGCTTTGGTGCTGAGTGTCGTTTATATGGCGTATGCAGAGGGCTATAAAGGGTTTCACCTTGCGTTTGCTCCGAGAGTTGTCGCTAGGGCCAGTTACCTCGGGCAATACCCGCGTATTCACCATTTGTTGCTAGCTCCCTTATTTTGCATGTGTTTTTTCCATACAACACGCAAACGCCAGCTTATCTCTATAGGGTTGAGCTGTACGATCCTGTGTTTTGTCCTGATTGCCAGCCAGCTACCTCAGCCTTGGCGAGGTATATTAGATGCGGGAGTTGTCGTTGGTCTTGGTTTAGGAATCACCTCGATCGTGTACTTTTTGATTTCCGCGCTCGGTCAGCCCGAGCAATCTGCTGCCCTTGCGGAAGTGCCAACAGAGGCCTAATGGATAAGCAGCCAAGATGGATACAATGAAATCCGAAAAAAGCTGCGCGATCGTCGTCACTTATCAGCCAGATATCACAGCGCTTTTGAAACTTCTTGGACAATTAAATAAGGAAGTCGATTTTGTTGTTGTCGATAATGGATCGGCTGATATCGAGCACATTGCAGAATCAATCTGTGTTTACAATCGCTGCAAGAAACTAGTTCGCCTAAATGAAAATGCTGGCCTGGCCAAAGCGCTAAATCATGGAATTAACTGGGCCATTGAGAACCAATACGACTATGTATTTCTTTTCGATCAAGATAGCAGCCTTTGTGACTTATTTATTAGTAGAATGATCGCCGCCTATAAGGACGCTAGCGAACTCAGCGAAAAAGGTATCGCTGCAGTGGGCCCTAGACTTATCAACCCACAGTCGATGCGACAAACGCCATTCAAGTTATTTAATCGCTTTGTGCTTAGATCTGATCGGCCTTTCGCCAATTCAACAGTCCATTTCACGGCAGATTTTTTAATTACTTCAGGCACATTAATTGTATTAACACATTTTGCCGACATAGGTGGTATGAAGGAAAATTACTTTATCGATAATGTGGATTTAGAATGGTGCTTTCGGGCTAAGTCAAAAAACTATGACCTTATTGGTACCGACGCCGCGCTGCTTTACCATGCCATCGGTGAGCGTAGTCTGAGTCCCTTGGTTCGCGCCGGTATAATGGCTCAGCATAACCCCTCTCGTACTTATTATTCGAGCCGTAATCGCACACATTTATATTCAGTAAGATATTCTCCATTAGGTTGGAAAATAAGAGATGTCCTTAGATTTGGCCTCAAGACCCTATGGTTATTGATTTCATCGTCAGAGCGAAAGCAATACTGGAAATATATTCGCGCTGGTATTAAAGACGCGAAATCGCTAAGCTAGTTCTGATTCTTATACTCATCGATAATACTAAATGGCCGTTCCTTCCAGTACTTTCTCTAAGCCTGAGCTTCAGTTTGAACCCAAGATTGCTATTGTGCTATCGATCTATAATGGCGAAAAATATTTGGTTGAACAGATCGACTCTTTGCTTCGCCAAACCTATAAAAATTTAGTGATTGTTATTCGAGACGATGGTTCAAATGATAAGTCTTTTGCGATAGTAGAAAAATACGCATCAATGCATCCAAAACGTTTCCATCTTTTGGCGTTGGATAATAAAAACAAGGGGGCCAGTAGCGGATTTGAATTTCTTATGGAATATGTTTTAGCCAATAAGACGACGCTTGGCCTTGAAAAAGCCTACCTAATGTTTTGTGATCAAGATGATGTTTGGTTTGATAACAAGGTTGAAATCCAAATGGACGCAATGTTAAGAGCAGAGGATGCTGACAGAAACTGCCCTGTGCTTATTCATAGTGACCTGCTAGTGGTTTCGTCAGAAAAAAATGTAATAGCAAAATCGTTTGTTGTATTTCAAGGGCTGGAAATCAAGAGAAACACGTTCCCAAACTTGATTATTAGCAACTTAATAACAGGGTGTACTACTCTGATCAACGAGGCTTTGGCGGTAAAAGCTTTACCGATTTCAGATAAAGCGATTATGCATGACTGGTGGTTAGCAATAGTTGCTGCGGCTTTTGGGAAAGTTATTTTTTTAGATATGCCACTTATTTACTATCGCCAGCATGAGAACAATACTATTGGCGCTAAAGAATTTGTTAGGCCACCGTTAACAAGGTTAAGCTTTTGGCGGCGCTTAGTGTCAAGTAAAACTAACCCGCACTTAAACGAAGTCGGTATTCAGGCAGCGCAGTTCAAACGCTCTTTTGGAAGGGAGCTTTCTGCGCGGAATAATCTTGCACTTTTTCTATGCTCAGGTATGCGTGTAAAAGTAGGGTTTATTCAGCGGGGATTTTACCGTGTGGCAAGGCGCTTTTAATCCCCGAGGTTTAGACTCTCAAGCTGTAATTTTCAATGCGCAGGGATAATGCCTTGTTGTAGTAGGGATCTCCCTCGCTAAAATATTTAGCATGGCGTTCACGAATATAGCCAGATTCTGATTCAAATTGAGCAAGCTGCGCTGAATTCATGTCATCTAAGAATTTGGGCCGAGTTTTAGATTCTAAATGATAGAGCTTCGCAAATGGAGTTATCAAAACTTTCAGTTTGGCTTCTCTTAGCCTTAAGCAGAAGTCTACGTCGTTGTAAGCAACCTTCAGGTCTTCGTTAAAACCTTCTATTTGATTTACTACGCTGCGGCGAACTAACATACAGGCGCCGGTAACTGCTGAGCAGTTTCTTACTACCGCGGCATAGCCGAAGTAACCAGGGTCATCGCCATCGATATGCTTAAATGCGTGGCTGGCGATTCCACCCAGCCCCATAACAACGCCAAAGTGTTGGACTGTATTGTCTTCGAAAAGAAGTTTGGCACCAACAGCGCCCACGCCTTCTTTGACTGCGCAGTCCATTAACGCCTCAATCCAGTCTGCGTTAATTACGGTCATGTCATTATTGAGGAACAGAACGAACTCAGATGTAGATTGTGCCACGCCCCAGTTGTTAATCGCAGACCAGTTGAAAGGTATATTGAGCTGGTGAAGTTCGATATATTCAAAGCTTGCGCTAAAGTCAGCGACCTTTTGATACTCTGCCGGTTCGCTGTTATTTGAAATTAGTAACACTTTGAAGTTGGTGTAGGTGGATTTTCCAATAGATCGCAAGCAGTCAATCGTCATTTCAGCTTTGTTATGAAAAGGCAATATGATTGTTATATCAGGATTGTTAGATTGTCTTTGAATTCGATAGCGTCCGCAGAGTTCTGTTTCGGTGACTTTGCTAGGCTCAGGCTGTTTGTCGGCATAGTCTGTTAGCGCTTTGATTGCTGCAGTATAGGCATAGCTTTTGGCATCGCCGCCACCTGCGACGCTGCCAGGTATAATGCGCCAGTGATATAAAACGCGTGGAATGTGAGCAAATCTCTGTGTGTGCTGACTGATTCGTAATGTCAGGTCGTAATCTTGACTACCTTCAACTCCTAATCTAAAGCCACCAACGGCATCAATTACTGACCTTCGAATTACTCCAAAATGGCCAACATACATCATGGACTCTAGTAACTCAGGAGACCAATCTGGTTTGAAGTGCGGTTCACAAAATTCACCTTCCGAGTTAATTTTATCTTCATCTGTATAGATGTAATCTAAATCAGGGTCACCATTAAGGGTGTCAATAACATGCCATAAGGCATCAACATGAAGTTCATCGTCGTTGTCCATTAGGCCTATGAACTCACCCATCGCTATTTCTAAGGCACTATTTGAAGCACCAGAAATGTGCTGGTTGTTATCTCCATACTGAACCTTAATGCGAGAGTCTTGATGCTGCCAGTGACGCAAACAATCTAGCGTTTCTTTCTCAGTTGAGGCATCGTCATGAAGGCATAGTTCCCAATTTGGATAAGACTGGCGCAATACCGATTCAACACAGGCATCAAGCCAGCGCTTTTCGACGTTGAACACGGGCACAATAATAGAAACGAGAGGTGTGTATTCAAAGCTTTTATTTGAATCTATAGATTCCAGTCCCTTGATTTGTTGCAGTGCTCTAAATATCGTGTACTGGGTATCGGGGCTTAAGTTAATGAACTCGCCGGATGCGATAAGCGATGAGGCGTCCTCTAATTGTTCTAACACCACCGGTTTCTGGGATACCACGCCGTCACTATCAGTAAACTCTAGATAGGTTTTTCCGACAAAATCGAACTTTGCAAAAGCTAGAAAACCTGATTTATCCGAGTTAGGAACTAGAGGAAAGGTCTGCTGTACATCCTCGCGGAGAATCCCATAACTGACAGAGGCAGAACTGTTATGAGTCTTTAGACGGATACTTTCAATGCCCGGCGCTTTAGTTGCCCATCCTCTAATGTAGATACAATTATTAAAAGTAATAGCCTTGTCCACGTAGAAACTGAGAGGGTGGGTATAAACAGCTTCAGGCTCTGGAGAAATAGATTCATCTTGGGCAGTAGGTTGAACGAAGCTAGCGGGAGCCCGCGTATCGACTTTACCAAACCCAAGAAAGCGCTTTAATAAACGACCGACTCGGCGGTAAGGTCCCATTATTCTCCAGCTCGTTGAACCTAAAATTGATCTCAGCGCGGTATCGAGTGCCGCAGCGTGGTTGACAGAGTTTTCAAGCTGTTGGGTTTTTTCTAAATTGAGATTTCGTAAACTGGCAAGCGCAACTTTTTCTGCATCTAGGCTTTCTAGCAGCTGCTGGGTGTGTGTTCTTGCTGCTCCAATATCGGATTGTAAACTCTCATTTTGAGAGTCAAGGGCAAGAATATGCTTTTCCAGCTGTTGGCTGTGTGTTCTTGTTGCTCCAATATCGGATTGTAAACTCTCATTTTGAGATTCAACGGCAAGAATATGCTTTTCCAGCTGTTGGCTGTGTGTTCTTGTTGCTCCAATATCGGATTGTAAACTTTCATTTTGAGATTCAACGACAAGAATATGCTTTTCCAGCTGCTGGCTGTGTGTTTTTGTTGCTCCAATATCGGATTGTAAACTCTCATTTTGAGATTCAACGATAAGAATATGCTTATCCAGCTGCTCGTTATGTTCGCCAGAACTAACGACGGTGCAATTAAGGTTTTCTATTGTACTGTTGAGTTCAATGATCGAATTAGTTTGGTCCAAGAATCCGAGTAAACTGTTGAGCTGTTCACCACTCCAAAGTTTTAGCCACTTTTCAAATAGCTTAGCTCTTCCTTGGCCTCTAGGGTTATGATTTTGGTAACGATCGTAGTCCTCGTCACTGACTGTTTCTGAGTCGCCCCCTTCTCGGTAAAAGGCGCTTAAATTTGAGGTGTGGATAAATTCGGTGTGTTGATTTAACTGAAGCCAAAAATCCCAGTCTTCAAAAATATCAAACGATTCATCAAATCTGCAGTCGGGTTTAAGTAGCGTGCTTTCAAATAGCATGGAATGAATAGGGATGAAGTTATCACGCATCAATAGCCGCGAATCAAACTCCTGATCGAATACTTCCTTTTTATCCTTTCCATCCGCGCTCATCTTTTGAGTACTGCTGTAGGCAGCTTTGACATCGCTGTAGGTATTGAGAGTGTCAACCAAATGTGCCACGTGATTCTCACCAATCCAGTCGTCATCATCCAGGAACATGATAAAATCCCCGGTCACCTCGGCTAGCCCAGCATTTGCCGCTGCTGCTCGCGCCAGTTTTTTATTTAATGAAACAAGTTTGACTGGGACGTGGCCAGCGAAGCTAATAAAGTCGTTGAGGGATTCTCCTCCTGCTTCCACCAAAATAATTTCAATTGTGCGATAAGTTTGGTCTGCAATTGAGCCTAAAGCCTGTTTAAGTTCAGGGCGGCCTATGCTGCGACAAATAATAGAAATGAGTTTGTTAGATGGCAGTGAAGTATCAGTTGGCATAGTTGTGTTTGAAGTGGCTACTCATGACTGCCCGGGTCTTTAAGGCAAAATTGAATTTTAAGCTTTGGTTAGTTGCTTGTATAAAATGGCGCCGACTACATTTCCGATAAAGTCGAGGAACAAGGTATCCAACTGCAAGTTGAAATAATCTTTTTTGTTATTACCAAACGCTAGTAGGGCGAGTACTTTTCCTTCATGAATGGCCGGACAAACTGCGGTGGACTTGATGGATTCATTATCTCCGGGAAAGAGCACGTCCAGCTGCCACTTCTCAAGCGCGCCGCAGTAGGTTCGCTTAAGACGAAACACGTGTTCAAAGTCTTGTTCGAATTTTTTGGGCGGATAGGTCCGAACGGATGGGGATATGTTCAAATTGTCATGTTGCACAAGCATGATTTCGCAGGCATCAATACTTGCGTGGTTTGCAAGTTGATCTTGGGCGGCTTCTGCGACCTCTGTGGTGTTTTCAGCTCTCAGCAAAGACAGGACAAGATTGCGGGTGGTTTCAAAAAGGTGGTCGTTATTCCGCGCATTCTCTAATAGATTGCCGAGCTTTTCTTTCGCATCATAGCCTCTTTCTCGTAGAACAGTCACCTGACGCTCTAATAAGGAAATCGCTTTGCCGCTTTCATGAGGCAGTGACAACTCTGCGATGAGGTCATCTTGGCCGACAAAGAACTCAGGGTGACTCCTAAGATAGGAAGCAACTTGGGCTTCGGAAAGTTTAATCTCCGAAGTTGGCTTTGGATGATCGATTGCCGTTAAGTCACTAGTCATATCTCTACAGTCCCTTCATATACGGTACTTACTGGTCCAGTCATCATGACTGGATTAGGTTTTTGCCATTGAATATTGAGCTGGCCGCCTGGTAAATCCACTTTTACGTTATCATCTAAGAGCCCTCTCAAACAACCGGCTACAACGGCCGCGCAGGCTCCTGTTCCGCAAGCCAGAGTCTCCCCTGTTCCCCTCTCAAAGACTCTTAACTTGATCGAGCTTCGGCTTACGATTTCCATGAAACCTACATTGACTCCTTCGGGGAAATCCGGGTGAGAGCCAAGTGCAGTCCCAATCTCTTTGACGGCGGCATTGTTAAGGTCTTTAACTTCAATCACCGCATGGGGATTGCCCATGGATACGGCGCTGAACTGGATTGCGACATTCTCAGTGCCCAGTTGAATTTCTCGTTGATAGGTAAGGGCCGCGGCCGGTGCTATAAAAGGCAGTTCTTCAGGTTCTATTGCTGGAGTTCCCATATCAACTGTGACGTCGCCATTGACTTCTGTTTTTAAGGATAGCTCTCGGTTAATAGTGCCTACTTTCAGAGGGTTGTTAGTTGATAAGCCTTGTTGATAGACGTAAGACGCGAAGCAGCGAGCGCCATTGCCGCAGTGCTCAACTTCGCTGCCGTCGAGATTAAATATACGGTAGCTGAAATCGAGATAGGCGCTAGTAGGAGGCTCAACGATAAGAAGCTGATCGAAGCCGATACCAAACTGTCGATGAGCTAACGCTGTGATCTTCTCTTTAGACAGCTCAATATGTTGGGTAACCCCGTTGACCATTATAAAATCGTTTCCTAAGCCATGCATTTTGGTGAAGCTCAGCGATTTTTTATCTGTAGTCTGATCAGTCATGATGTTCGATTTCAATTGTGAAGGGTAAAATTTTTGATTACTGCTAATTTTCAGGCAGGCAATGCTCATTTTGAAAGAGCTCAGCGACAGTCTCTCTCGTTCGGATCAGATGGCTAGTTTTCCCATCTACCATGACCTCGGCTGCCCTAGGCCGAGTATTGTAGTTTGAGCTCATTACAAATCCATAAGCTCCCGACGAGCGCACTGCGAGAAGGTCACCTTGGCTCAAAATAAGCTGTCTATCTTTGCCGAGGAAATCCGCAGATTCGCAAATAGGGCCTACGATATCGTACTGTTCTGCGTCACCCTGCTTGGTTTGGGCGGCAACAATCTCTTGCCAGGCACTGTAAAGTGCCGGCCGGATTAGATCATTCATGGCGCCGTCGACAATAGCGAAATTTTTGTGCTCGGTTCGCTTTATATACTCAACCGTGGTGAGAAAGATCCCGGCGTTGGCTGCGATCGAGCGTCCAGGCTCGACCATCAATGTAAGGCCCCTAGATTCAAATCGACCTCTTACAGCATTAATTAGTTCGTCTGGTTGTGGCGGCTGCTCATCTGCATAAGTGACACCTAAGCCACCACCCATATCAAAATGTTCAAGGTTTATACCCGTCTGACTCAGCTCATCAACCAACTCTAATAATTTGTCAATTGCATCGAGGAAAGGCTCAACGGTGGTAAGTTGTGAGCCTATATGACAATCAATACCAATAATTTTAATACCTGGCATTTTGGCAGCTGCCTGATAAACGGATAAAGCTTCGGCGCTGGCGATACCAAACTTGTTTTCTTTTAAACCAGTAGAGATATAGGGATGGGTGCCGGCATCGACGTCGGGATTTACCCGCACGGAGATAGATGCTTTCTGACCTTTTGCCATTGCTACTTCGTTAATTCGAGCCAGTTCCGCTGTCGACTCGACGTTAAAGCAGTGGATGCCCGCGTCCAGTCCCTGCTCAATTTCCGCTATGGTCTTGCCTAAGCCTGAGAAGATTATTTTAGACGGGTCGCCACCAGCCTTGAGCACTCGTTGTAGTTCTCCGCCAGAGACAATATCAAAGCCTGCACCTAAATTTGCTAGGACGCTAAGAACGGCGAGGTTTGAGTTCGCTTTGACCGCAAAGCAAATAAGATTGGGTAAGCCCTGCATCGCTTGCTCGTAAACATGGTAATGTCGCTCCAGCGTCGCCTTGGAATAAACAAAGCAAGGTGTTCCGTACTCATTCGCGATTTGGGTTACCGGGATGTCTTCAGCGAATAGCTGATTACCTATGAAGTTGAAATGGTCCATACTAGTCTGGCCGCTATAGTGTTGAGTTAAAAATGCGAGTCTGTGTTTTCGAATTTAGATTTTCGAGTCTATGTTTGCGAAAATTGCTGAGTCGAACCAGATTGGTCAGGACGGGTTAGTCCACCTTTCTGGCCACATGCGGCGATGCCACAGGCAATCAATGTGGCTAACAGAACATGAATAAGTGGCTTCATTGGTTTACTCTGACTGGTGAATCGAAACAGTATAATTATACCCTTGGCATTCCCATAAACACAGCCCAATTTGATTGCGTTGGAATCGTTCTTATCAATGCTAGCTACATGATTTAAAAGGAAATGTTACATATCGTGTCTGATCTTGAAAATTAGAAGCAACGGACATATATTTGCCGCTTCGAAATAGGTTTAAAGTTAAAGCCACTATTGCTAGGGCTATGTGCATCAAGGCAAACTCCTAGAGTCGCATTTTGCAGGTCCAGTTATTTATCTCAGTTTGAAAACCAGAAAGCTCATAAGGCAAAAGAAAGATGATTGAAATTCAGAATCTCAGCAAACGATTCGACCAGTTTACCGCAGTCGATAATTTGAGCTTCACCGTAAAAGAAGGCGAAGTTCTAGGTTTCCTCGGCCCCAACGGTGCCGGAAAATCAACGACAATGAAGGTAATTACCGGCTTTCTAGCTCCTAGCGAAGGGACGGTTACCATCGACGGTTTTGATATTACCGAAAGCCCAATCGAGGCTAAGTCTTTGATTGGCTACCTTCCGGAGGGTGCGCCATCATATGGTGATATGACTACTCTTGAATTTCTAAAATTCATAGCAGATGTCCGCGGCTTTAAGGGTGAGGAGGCTGCCGTAAAAGTACAAAGGGCCCTCGACGAAGTCGCACTTAATAGTGTAGCCCATCAAACTATCGACACTCTCTCGAAAGGTTTCAAGCGCAGAGTCGGCCTCGCCCAGGCGATAATGCACGACCCCAAGGTTCTCATTCTGGACGAACCCACTGACGGCCTGGATCCCAATCAAAAGCACCATGTGCGGGAGCTAATCAAAAATCTAGCAAAAGATAAAATCGTCGTAATCTCCACTCATATTCTCGAAGAGGTATCGGCGGTGTGCACTAGGGCGGTCATTATCGCAGAGGGCAGGATTGTTGCTGACGGCACCCCAGCCGAGTTGGAGGCAAAATCACGATATCACCAGGCCGTTAGCGTTCGTTTTACTGAGCAATACGATTTTTCCGCAGATCTTGCTGGAGTCCCCGGTGTGGGCAGTATTGAGCAAGACGGCGAAGATGCATTGCGTTTCACCGTATTGGCAGAGAATGCTGAGTCAATATTTTCGAAGGTTTCAGAGATCGCACAAAAGAATTCTTGGCCAGTCGATGAATTTCACGTTAACCGAGGGCAATTAGAAGATCTGTTCAGAACGGTTACACAATCTGGGCAAGAGGAGAATAACCATGGGTAGCATCGGTATTATTTTCAAGCGTGAGCTAATGGGCTATTTCGCAACTCCACTGGCATACATATTTATTGTCATATTTTTAATAGCAAACGGCATTTTCACCTTCGAGCTTGGCGGCTTCTTTTTAAGAGGGCAGGCCGATCTGCTGCCTTTCTTTGGATTTCATCCGTGGCTATACCTATTTATGGTTCCTGCCATTGCCATGTCGCTTTGGGCGGATGAGAGAAAGACCGGCACTATAGAGTTGCTTATTACCCTACCTATAAAGCTATCTGATGCGGTTATTGGGAAATTTTTAGCGGCGTGGGTGTTAACAGGAATAGCTCTAGCATTGACCTTTCCTATTTGGATAACGGTTAACTACTTAGGCGATCCAGATAACGGTGTCATATTCGCAGCCTACATAGGCAGCTGGCTGATGGCAGGCGGATTTTTATCGATAGGCTCTTGTATGTCAGCATGCACAAAGAATTCGGTTATTGCATTTATTCTCACAGTGAGTATTTGCTTCATCTTCGTCATCATGGGATCGCCTATTCTTCTTAATTCGTTTCCTGGTTGGTTGCCCCAATTTTTGGTTGACGCATTTTCTGCGATGGGCTTTTTGACGCATTTTGATTCTATTTCTAAAGGCGTTTTGGATATTAGGGATATGCTATTTTTTACGGTGTTTATTGGGGCATGGCTGACTGCTAGTGCTATTGTCATTGAAATTAAAAAAGCGAATTAGGAGAGTAGAAAATGAATAATAAGTCACTATTTTCCACATTCGGTCTGTTATCTGTTGCGGTTGTATTAATTGTTTTGGTTGCACTTCTAAGTTCTTTGCCAGGCTTTCGTATCGACTTAACTGAAGACCGTCTTTACTCACTTTCCGATGGTACTAAAAGTTTGGTCGCTGGCTTAGAAGAGCCATTAGAATTGATTTTCTTCTATTCGGATAGTGCCACCGAAGATGCACCGCAAATAAGAAGTTATGGCACTCGGGTGAAGGAACTGCTCAAAGAGATTGTCATTGCCAGTGATGGAAATCTGCGTTTAAGCATTATTGATCCAGAGCCTTTTTCTGAGGAAGAAGATTTGGCTGCGCAATACGGCGTGCAGGCAGTGCCAGTATCTCAAGGAGCGCAGGCCATTTATTTTGGCTTGGTTGTAGTGCAAGACGTTGATCCTGAAGAAGTGCCACTTGGTGTGAGAGTCTCTGAAATAATGCCATTGATTCGACCTGACTTAGAGCAGTTTTTGGAATATGAGTTCATGAAACTCATTACCAAGGTTGGCAATCCCGATCGGCAGGTTGTTGGGCTTCTAACTGAGCTAGAAATAGACGGAGGCTTTAACCCGGTAGTCGGTCAAGCAACTCAGCCTTGGATGGTTATGGATGTGATGCGTCAGCTTTATGAAGTTAAGCGAGTGGATAGCACTAGCGCTGAAATCGATCCTGATGTGGATATTCTAGTCATGATACATCCCCAAGGCTTGTCCGACAGAATGCTCTATGCAATCGATCAATACGTGTTGGCAGGGGGTGAAGCGTTAATCTTCCTGGATCCAAATGCAGACTCTATGGTGACCCGGGCACCCCAAGGGAATTTGATTCCGGCAGGAATGAGTTCAAGTTTGCCCGGATTGTTAGACTCATGGGGTGTGAGTTTCGATGCAAGCAAAGTGTTAACGGACAATGAGTTGGCGCTGCGAGTGTCTATGGGACAGAACCAGCGTCCTATTCCGCATTTGGGTATGTTGGGTGTGCAGCGCAGTTATCTGAATCAAGATGACATCGTCACTAATGGATTGGAGACAATTAATATGTCATCTGTTGGTTCTATCGCTCAGGCAGGAGGAGCCACGACTATTTTCGAACCTATAATAGTTTCCTCAAACGATGCAATGCTGATGGAGTCAGCTTTGCTTGAAGATGTTACTGATCCTTCTATTTTGTTTGATGAGTTTATTTCTGCAAATCAAAGTTATGTAATTGCAGCTCGTGTTAGCGGCCTGGTGAGCAGCGCTTTCCCAGAAGGTCGTCCCTTGGAGCCAGTAACTGAGCCGGACCTTCAGAGCGATGAAGTAGGTGGGGTGCTGAACGAGTCCTCTGACGAGCCGGAGGGTGCGACCGAATCTAATGAAGTGCAGCACTTAGCTTCCTCAGATGGTCCTATCAATTTATTGATTTTTTCTGACACGGACATGCTGAGTGATCGCATGTGGGTTCAAGTCGGCCAATTTATGGGACAAAGAATCCCCCAACCTTTTGCAAACAACGGTGATCTGGTGATCAACGCGCTAGACAACCTGAGCGGGGGGGCTGATCTAGCCGGTATCCGTAGTCGCGGTCGCTACTCCCGGCCATTTACGCGAGTTATCAACCTACAAAGGGAGGCAGACGATCGTCTAAGGCAGGAAGAGGCCGAGCTACTTGATCGGCTGGCGGAAACTGAACAGGCGCTGGCTGATTTGAATCAAACTGAGGACGGTCAGGTCATTGGACAGATTACGCCAGAGATACAGGAGGAAGTCGATCGATTTAACGGAGAGTTGTTAGATACCAGAAGGCGTCTTCGTGATGTGCAATATCAGCTTACAGAAGATATTGAGCAGCTTGGTTCACGGCTGCTGGCAATAAATACGTTTATGATACCGTTTTTACTAACCTTGCTTTTGCTGGGGGTTGGTTATTTTAGATCTAGGCGACAAAAGCTGGCCTGACCCAGAAAGGTTTAGTTACTAGTCATCGCTGGGAGGTTGGTGGGGTATTTGAACAGTGATGTGAGTTCCCTTGCCAATCTGGCTTTGAATCTTGAGATTACCCCCGTGGGCGTCAGCAATCAGCCGGCATAGATACAGCCCGAGCCCAAAACCGCCGGTGTTTCTTTG
>Ga0302131_1000299_pt1 | contig 30559 bp, 19 predicted proteins | sample CB9_20m_MG_FD_203105 | JGI IMG/M metagenome (GOLD analysis project Ga0302131, IMG submission 203105) | Marine microbial communities from Western Arctic Ocean, Canada - CB9_20m | ecosystem: Environmental > Aquatic > Marine > Oceanic | place: Canada: Western Arctic Ocean | collected 2017-09-19
TCATTTTTCTAGCAGTCAAAAAAATAAAAGGAACTTCTGGATTAATTTCTATCATTTTTTCTGCGACTGAAAAACCATCTAATTTTGGCATCATCACATCCAAAACACACATGTTAAAACTGCCTTTATCAAATAGCAACACCGCTTCTTCTCCATCTTTCGCCCATTCCACAGAGAAACCAGACATTTCTAAATACTGTTTTAAAATTCCTCCAAAATCAGCATCATCTTCAGCCAATAAAATATGTTTGTTTGCTACCATTTTTAATTATTAGAAGGAATCGTGATCGTAAACGTTGCTCCTGAATTCTCTTCACTTTTAACTTCTATTTTACCTTGATGTGCTTTTATGATCTGATTTGTATAATAGAGCCCCAAACCTAAACCCTTAACATTGTGCACTTCTTTATTTCCCAATCTGTAGAATTTATCAAACAGAAAAGGCACTTCATTTTTCGGAATCCCAATTCCGTTATCTGAAATTGATAAAACAAAAGCACCATCAAAAGTGGCAGAAACATTAATTTCTACGCGCTCTTTTCCGTATTTCACAGCATTTTCTAAAACATTTAAAATAGCTGTTGTAAAGTAAAATTTATCAATACATATTTGTTCCTTAATCTTGATATTTTTATTAATTTTAATCTTTTTTGATTCTACCGAAAGTTCAAAATCATCGATTATCAAATTCAAATATTCTCTCGTAAGTACTATTTCTTTGTGCAATTGAATTTCTTGATAGCCTAAAGAATTATTTAAAACTTGATCGATTAGTTTTTGCAATCGAATGTTTTGTCTTTCAATAGTGCTAACGATACCTTTGGATCTTGGAGAAACGACAATCATTTCATCATTTTGCAACATTTTTGTCGCTAGTGTTAATGTAGATAATGGTGTTTTTAATTCGTGTGTAATATTGTTTACAAAATCGGTCTTAATATCTGCAATTTTCTTTTGTGTGATTAAACTCTTAATGGAATAAAATAACAAACCAAAAACTAATAAAAAAATACCTATTGAAATGAGCAGTAAACTGGCCATTCTACCTAATACAATTTTTTCCCAACCATCGATATTCATTCTATCTTCTGTTTCCAATTGAAGATTAAATTTAATGGATGTCGTCTTCCCATCAACCTCTCTATTAAAATCATGATCAGTTAACCACAAAGATCTGCTAACTTCATGCCCTTCTTCTCTGCTAAATTTATGCCCGAGCAATTGAAAAGAGGGCGTTTTTATCGATGAAAAAATAGTGTCATTTTTGAGACCAGTAGAGTCTAAAACAATAATGGTGTTTACGATCTTTTGAAATTTTAAATCATACCCAATTTCTTTCTCTTTTAATTCTTTTTCATACGATGTGATATAAAAGCGATTGATCGAATCTGAATAAGCATTCAGCTTTTCCAAAACTTGTTTTTTTGTGATTTTTTTTACGTAATAATCTGCGATCAAGTTTAAGAAATTGTCTCGCAAAGTTTCATTAATTCCATCTAATTTTGGAGATAAATCATCCAATCTAGAAATAGATTTTTTGGTTTCAGATATAAAGGCCGTCTTTTCTAATTTATACGTATTATTTATTAAGTATCCTTGAATAACAGATAAAGCTAATAAACCTAAAATAGAGATACCAATTAGAAGCCTAATTTTTTTATGCATCTTCAAAAATAAGAAAATCATTTTCTACATAGTAAGAAATAAGCTTCATTAACCTTGGATTAACTTAAACCAAATCTATGGGGTTCATAAGTACCTCCAAGAATCTTGCCTCTTCAGAATTTTCTCCGAGGTGATGATTGTATTTCCATTGAACAGTTGGCGGTAAACTCATTAAAATACTTTCTATTCTACCATTTTTTTTAAACCAAAAAGCGTTCCTCTGTCCTGCACCAAATTAAACTAGACATAAGGTCCACGTCTAACTTCTTGCCAATCTTTATGTGCTTTTGTAAACGTAATTTCTTTTCTTTTTTCGGCTATTGGCAGGCAGCTTTCTAAAAAAACTATCGCCTACTTCAGTCACAAAATTGAATCTATCTTCAATAGAAAATTCTTCGTTTTGCCTTAAATAATCGAAAAATAAACCACCAATTCCGCGTGCTTCATTTCTATGTGAATTCCAGAAATATTCATCAGATGTTTTTTTAAGGCTCTGATAAAATTTTTAGGGGTATAGCCTCTTCTGAATTTTTATTAAATAGATAAAGAAAGTATATTTAACTTATCATTTGACTCTTCTAAGGAAATAATTTTTATTTCCTTAGTTTGGTTTAGTTTACCAAAATCATGAAAAATAGTAACTTTTAAATACACTGGCAAAGCTTTACTACTAGTTGTTTTTCCAAAATATGAAATATTAAACAACCATTCTCCTTTATCCTTAGAAGTCATAAAAAACTCTTCCAAACCAAACCCTTGCTGTTTCTCTTTTGAAATTCTACCCGGTTCATTTTTTTGAGTATGAGACCACGTGAAGTATCTGTTTTGTGGGTTTACAATTTGTAAGTCAAATTCAGCATCAAAAGCATTCCACTCAAATACTATTCTAGTCTTAAATTTTATATTATTAGTATAAAATTCTGGTATTAAGTTTTGTTTTAGTTTATTTTTATATAAAGCTACTAAGTTTTTATATTCGTAATTGATTGTTTTTCTTAACCCAGAAAAACTACTTACTTTATTATATCTATTTTTATCAATAACATTATATATATATTGAGCTTTTTCATATTCTTTTCTTTCTAGGTTAATTAAAGCTAAATTTCGATATAATTGTGAATTTTCTGGATATATTTCAATTGCTTTTTGGTATAAATGACTAGCTTCATCTAACATTTTATATTCTTCATATTTATAAGCTAAAGCAAGTAATGTCTCTAATTTTCTCCCTTCTTTTAATTCTAAAACATTAGACAGTATTCTTTTAAGCATATATGGGTTGTTCCAGTTTTTAAAATAACTAGCTACATTTATAAAAAACCCAATAGTATTTCCATATTTTGTTCTTTGAATTAAATAGTTAGAATACGCTTCCTCTATAGTTTTAGATGTTTGTAAAACTTTTATATAAGGTTTACTTATTACAGATGCTGAAAAAACATTTGCATCTTCAGTATACGTGAGTGTTGTTCCTAATTTAATATCTTTTTTAACTTTACCACTGGCAGATGGTGATCCTATTTTTGTTGTTATTAACAAAACACCGTTTACTCCAGTTGTTCCATATTTATTAGTAGCTGCTAATCCTTTTAAATATGTAATACTTTTAATATTATCTGGATTAATAAAATCAGTTCTAGACACATAACCCGTATTTCCAGCACCAGAATTAGTTTGAGATAATGGAACTCCATCTAAAACGATTAATCCATACTGATTTCCATTTATAGTCATATTCCTACCTCTTCCTAAAAACTGACTTAAATCGACACTTGTTTGGGCTGTATTATTTTGAATTGTTAAGCCAGAGAATTGTCCTTTAACTGCCTGCTTAACATTTGTATCTATAGGAGAAATATCTTTTTCTCCTATAGATTGTATTGTATAACCAATCTTATTTTTATTCTCTAAGGTATTTCCTGTATTTACTAGTTCTTTAACTTTAGAAACTATAACAATATCATCCAGTGTTTGACTTCCATCTGTAAGTAAAATATCTTTAATTCCATTTTTTTTTGCAATCATTCGAAAAGTATTCTTACCAACATAACTAAATGACAGGACATCTTCTTTATTCACTTTTATTGTATATTCTCCTTTATCATTTGTGGTTACGTTCTTCTTGCTTTGTTTAGCAACTATATTTACCCCACTTAAGGGCCCTGAAATATCTTTTACAATACCTCTCAAGGAAACAACAAAATTATTTTTAGTTTTATTTACTTCCTTTTCACTTAAGTCAAAGTATTTGCCTTTTGATAATTCCGTTACCTTTTTTAAATTAATGATATTAGCATCAGGTGCACTTGATATTATCTTAATAGGTTTTAAAAACACCTTTGGAAAATCATCAATAAACTCGTTTCCATCCGTAAAAAATAAAATTTCATCTCCTACTGAAACCCCTTTTAGATTTTCAAAGGAAGAAACACCATCGTAGACTGTATTTATTAATTCCTTTTTCAATAACTTCCAATCACTATCATTTATTTTAAATGATTCGTTTGATATAATTTGATTACTGAATTTAATTAAATTTAGTGTGAGGTTGGTATTCGTTTTAAAATAAGAATTTAAAAATTCCATCTCGTTTGATAATTCTTTATCAACCATACTATATGAAGTATCCCAAAAAAGGGTGACTTTTTTTTCTTCTTGAGAAAATACAGTGAAAAAAGAAAGAATTAAACTAAGAATAAGTATGTTTTTTTTCATGACATTTTTTATTGTAAGATACCAAAAAAAAAGTTAAGAGAGCCAGTCTTTAGGATTCGCTAAAATAACTAACAATCTTTCTTCTTCAGAATTTTCTTCCGGCTGATGATTGTATTTCCACTGCACAATTGGAGGTAAACTCATTAGAATACTCTCGATTCTTCCGTTAGTCTTTAAACCAAAAAGCGTTCCTCGGTCATGCACTAAATTAAATTCTACATAACGGCCACGTCTAACTTCTTGCCAATCTTTATGTGCTTTTGTAAACGGAATTTCTTTTCTTTTTTCCGCTATTGGTGCATAGCTTTCTAAAAAACTATCGCCTACTTCAGTCACGAAATTGAATCTATCTTCAATAGAAAACTCTTCGTTTTGCTTTAAATAATCGAAAAATAAACCGCCAATTCCGCGTGCTTCCTTTCTATGTGAATTCCAGAAATATTCATCACATGTTTTTTTAAACTTCGGATAAAATTCTGAGTGATGTTTGTCGCAAGCTGATTTACACGTTTTATGAAAGTGAGTAGCATCTTCATCAAACAAATAATAAGGTGTTAAATCCTGACCTCCACCAAACCATTGTGTTACAATGTTTCCTTCTGCATCATACATTTCAAAATAGCGCCAATTTGCATGCACAGTGGGCACAAAAGGATTTGTGGGATGCAAAACCAAACTCAATCCGCAGGCAAAGAAGTTTCCTTCTTTTACCTTAAACTGATTTCTTAAAACTTCGGGTAATTCTCCGTGAACCGCAGAAATATTTACGCCTCCTTTTTCAAAAATAGCGCCGTTTTCAATAACACGCGTTCTTCCTCCTCCACCTTCTGGTCTTTCCCAAATATCTTCTTCAAACTTGCCAGAACCATCAACAGCTTCGATTTTAGAAGTAATCGTGTCTTGTAAGTTTTCTATGTATTTATAAAATTGCTCTTTCATCTTGTTTATTTAATAAGGCCACCGTTTTTACGGATGCAGCCGTTACAGACAGCGGTAAAACAATTATAATACCTAAAACAGGAATTAATAAACATAACATAAAAACAATACCGTTTCCGATAGAAACTCCTTTATTTTTTCCAACAAAGTTGATGCTTTCCTTATAGTTTAAATGTCTTTCTAGCGTATAATCCATATTTCCAAAACCTGCATAATATGCTTGCACTAGAAACAATAAGATGGTAGAAAAAACATTTACCAAAGGAATAAATTTTAATAAAAGAATAGGAATTGTAATCAATAACTCTTTTCCTAAATTTCTAACATTAATCCTAATCCCTCTCCATAATTGCTCTTGAAAAGTAGTCTCTCTATGATTACTCCGTAAACTTCCATTAATATGAGTTTCTATTTTTTCTGAAACAGCACTCATAAAAGGCGCTGATAATGCTAAAATAATGTGCTTGTATAAAATCAATCCAATCACTAACACAAAAATAGCTCCTAGAAAAGAGGTGATCGCTGTAAAAGTTTCTTTTCCCCAATCCCAAATCCAAATTCTAGCTAAATACTGACCTATACTATCTGACAAACCATAAGCAATAAAGCCAATAACTGCTGCCGTTAATATGCTAATCACAATTGGAATTACAAAATATTTCCAAAGTTTTAGTTTAGATACTAAACCAAAAGCACCCAAGTATCCTCTAATTCCTGAAAGTATATTTTTAATCATTAGCGTTGGTTTGCGTTAGCGATTGTAATGACATCCTTTTATGAGTTTACGAATAAAAGATAAAATGAAAAGCGCGACCTTTAGGTAACGCCCAAAATAATACTATCTTTTTATGAAACTTTATATTCTTTTACTGCATCTACAAATGCTTTCGCATTTTCTACAGGAATATTTGGTAAAATCCCATGTCCTAAATTCACAATATACCGGTCTTTTCCAAATTCGTTAATCATTTGATGCACCATTTTTTTAATTTCCGCTGGCGGAGACAATAACCTTGATGGATCGAAATTACCTTGCAACGTAATATTTCCTCCTGATAAATAACGTGCGTTTCTTGCAGAGCATGTCCAATCTACACCCAAAGCAGAAGCGCCTGATTTCGCCATTTTATCCAAAGCAAACCAACACCCTTTTCCGAATGCGATTACTGGTGTCATATCTTTTAAAGCATCAATTATTTGCTGCATATATTGCCAAGAGAATTCTTGATAATCTACTGGAGACAACATACCTCCCCAAGAGTCAAAAAGCTGAACAGCGTTTACACCTGCTTCAACTTTTGCTTTTAAATACGCTATTGTTGTGTCTGTAATTTTTTGTAGCAAAGAATGGGCAACAACAGGATTCGTAAAACATAATTCTTTTGCTTTATCAAAGTTCTTAGAGCCTTGACCTTGCACACAATAACATAAAATTGTCCAAGGTGAACCTGCAAAACCAATTAACGGAACCTCATCATTTAACTTTTCTTTGGTGGCTTTTATAGCATCCATAACGTAGCCTAAAGATTCATGAACATCAGGAACAATTACACGATCTAGATCTTTTTGAGTACGAATAGGATTTGGCAAATAAGGTCCAAAATCTGGTTTCATTTGCACTTCAATATTCATTGCTTGTGGAATGACTAAAATATCTGAAAATAAAATAGCAGCATCCATGCCATATCTTCGAATGGGTTGCACGGTAATTTCTGATGCTAGTTCCGGTGTTTGACATCGGGTAAAAAAATCGTATTTCTTTTTGATCACCTGAAATTCTGGTAAATATCTTCCTGCCTGACGCATCATCCAAACTGGCGGTCTATCTACAGTTTCTCCTTTTAAAGCTCTTAAAAATAAGTCGTTTTTAATCATAATTCTTATAACTCTAGAAATTTTATTTTCTTATTTGTCTTCTTAATTTTCACAATATGATAAGGTTGCATTAGTGCTGAGGTTACCATATCCATTGGTTTTGGGCCTATTGTTTTTACCTTAATTAAAAAAGCACTTCCTTCTTTTACAACTTCAATAATTTCAACTGAAAACCCTCCAGAATTCCGAACCTTATCGATACTTACAAGAATCATTTCTTTTGAAAAATCGATCGCGTTTTCAAATGTATTAGAAATTTTGTTTATCGTATCAAATTTTGATAACAAAGACTTCCATTCCTTCTTTGAAGAAATAACAATGTTCTCTTTTTTAAATCCTTCTGCGCTATTTCCAAATAAATTCCCCTTAGATAAGGATGTAAAATTGCTTTCTTCGTTTTTAGGGCAACCTACTAACAACAGGCTAAAAAGAATCGAGACGACTATTTTCATAATTTACATTTTTGAAACTGCCAACATTGCCTTATCAACTGCTTCTGCTATTTTTTTAATGTCTTTCTCTGAAATTGCTGACGATAAAAACCATGCCTCAAATTGACTTGGTGGCAAAAACACACCGTTTTTAATCATTTCCCAAAAGAAAATTGCGAACTTTTTAGTATCCGAAGTTTGTGCTTCGTCAAAATTCGTCACTTTTCCTTTTGTAAAAAATGGATTCATCATAGAACCAAAACGATTCACCACTAAATCTATATTGTATTTTTTTGCTGTCTCTAATAAAATTACTTCTAAAATAGCCGCAGTTTCATTAAACTGATCATATGGATTCTGTTTCTTTACTTCGGTTAATGTAGAAATTCCGCCAGCCATTGCGATCGGATTACCACTTAACGTTCCTGCTTGATACATGCCTCCTAATGGTGCAACCTCTTGCATAATTTCATTTCTTGCTCCATAAGCTCCTACGGGAAAACCTCCCCCAATTACCTTTCCTAAACAGGTAATATCAGCTTCAACTCCAAGTAATTCTTGCGCTCCACCAAATTTAGAACGAAAACCTGTCATTACTTCATCGGCAATTAATAAAGCTCCTTTTGTTTCTAAATAGTCTTTTAATTCTTTCAAGAAATTATTCTGCGGAATTACAACCCCCATATTACCACAAATTGGCTCTATAATTACACCCGCAATATCATCATGTTCCTCAAAGTGTTTTTTTACACTTTCTAAATCATTATACGTTGCAATTAAGGTGTTTTTTACTGCGCCTTCAGGAACTCCTTTAGAACCAGGTAAACTTAAAGTTGCCAAACCAGAACCCGCAGCAACTAATAATGAATCTTGATGCCCGTGATAACAACCCGCAAATTTTATAATTTTATCTTTTCCAGTAAATGATCTTGCCAACCGAACGCCACTTATAACAGCTTCTGTTCCTGAATTTACAAACCGGACTTTGTCCATTCCTGGGAAAGCATCACAAACTATTTTTGCTAATATAATTTCATTTTCTGTGGATGCTCCAAAAGAGTACCCATTCTTAAGCGCTTTTTCGACCCCTTTTTGTACTTTTTTGTGACGATGTCCTAAGATCATTGGTCCATAAGACAAAACTAAATCTATATATTCATTGCCGTCTACATCTATAATTTTACTTCCTTTTGCCTTTTTAATAAACAACGGATTTCCACCAACAGATGTGAATGCTCTTACAGGAGAATTTACGGCTCCTACAAGATGAACCAATCCTTCTTCGTATAATTTTTGTGATTTCTTAAATTTCATTCTTTTAGTTTTTCAGTCATTGCGAACATAGTGAAGCAATCTGTTAATTAAGAGATTACTTCGTCATCCTTCCTCGTAATGACGTTATTTATTCAACAAAACCCGGGCCGCTTCCTTAGCAAAATAGGTAATAATAATGTCTGCTCCTGCCCTTTTCATAGACAATAAACTTTCCATCATTACTTTTTCGCCATCAATCCAACCTTTTTCTGCTGCTGCTTTTACCATCGCATATTCTCCACTTACATTATAACAAGCAATAGGTCTGTCGAAATTATTTTTTAAATCTCTAATAATGTCTAAATAAGATAAAGCTGGTTTTACCATTAAAATATCTGCTCCTTCTTGATCGTCAAAAGTTGCTTCTCGCATCCCTTCATCTCTGTTTGACGGATCCATTTGATAGGTTCTTCGGTCTCCAAAAGTAGGCGCAGAATCTGCAGCATCTCTAAAAGGACCGTAAAAAGCAGATGCATATTTTACAGAATACGCCATAATTGGCAAGTTTACAAAACCAGTATTATCTAGAGACTGACGCACCATATCTATGGTTCCATCCATCATTCCTGATGGCGCCACCATATCTACCCCTGCTTTTGCATGAGAAATTACTTGTTTTGCAATGTTTACTAAAGTTGCATCATTATCAACATCATTGTCATGAATAATTCCGCAATGACCATGAGATGTATATTCGCAAAAACAGACGTCTGTAATTACATATAAACTTGGGTAATTTTTCTTGATAAAACGAATTGCCTGTTGCATAATTCCGTTTTCATTCCAGGTCTCTGTGCCCTGTTCATCCTTGTTTGATGGAATTCCGAATAATAAAACTGCTGGAATATTTAAAGAAACAACTTCATCTAATTCTTTAGAAATCCGATCTAAAGAAAAGCGTTTGATACCTGGCATAGAAACGATTTCAGTTTCTATATTTTCTCCTTCTTCTATAAATAATGGGTAAACAAAGTCGTCTACGGATACTTTCGTTTCTCTAACTAATCGGCGAATTCCTTCTGATTTTCTTAATCTGCGCGTTCTAAACATTTCAAGGATTTATGCTCCTGCAAGGTTTTAAGACCTTTGCAGGTAATTAACATTTACTTTAACTTATACTGATACCTTTGAGGTTTTAAAAACCTAGCAGGAACTGGTGCGGTTCATCATTTATTTCAAAAATAAAATTCCATTCTAATATGAAGTTTCAAGTATTCTAAACAACTAAATGTTCTTTTATTTAAGAAAGTTTAGGATGTGAAAAATACATATTCACTAATTCTAACACACTTTCTACATCTGGCATATTTGCTACCTCTACTTTATCAAAATGTTTTCTTGCTATAACTGCTGTCGTTTCCCCAATACAGAAAGCCACTTTATTTGTATTGTTTTCGTCCAAATAACTTTCAATTCCTGATGGACTGTAAAACAGAACACCTGCAACCTCATCATCAATTTCTACTGGACTTAACATTGTTTTGTAAGCTTCTATCTCATTTACAATAATATCGTTCCCTTGTAAAAAACCAGGCAAAACATCTAATCTTAAGTTACTACAAAAATAAGAAACTGATTTAATTTCTGTTTCTTTAGCTATATATTCAGCTAGCTTTAAGGCATTTTTTGATACATGAGTAACTTTACCTATTCTATTTTCAATTAGTTTTTTTGTTCTTCTACCAACACAAAAAATATTCTTAAATTTTATTTCATCCTTTGTAAAAGAATTTAAAATTGCTTCTACTCCATTCTGACTCGTAATTATGACATTTTCGTGCTGACTTTTCATCACTTTAGCAGGTATTCTATTAAAACGAATTTTAATAAAATCACTATCTGCTATGCCTATAGCGGATGACAAGGTTTCTTTTTGAAGTTCAGAAAGTTTTTTGGTAGAATATACAGAAGCTACTTTTGTAGTATCTTCTTCATCTTCTTGCATTAACTCTTTCCCCCCTCTGTTAAGGACATAATCTGCACAGTCTTTTGCCAAAAATCGATGACTTCCTAATTTTGCTGTTTTGGCTACTCTAATTTTTTTAGAGCCATCTTTTTTTAATAAAACAGCTTTAAAATTCACTTCTTCAGTTCTTGCATCAACATATGCCAGTGCTCCAATCGGTGCGGTACAACCACCCTCTAACAAACGTAAAAACTCCCGTTCTACACCCACACAAACTTTGGTTTCATGATGATTTAATTGCTCGCAGGCATCCAAAGAAAAATCATCTTTTGCCAATGCCGCTATCATTATTGCACCTTGTGCTGGTGCTGGAATCATCCATGGCAAATCTACTGTTTCTTCAGGGTTTATGCCAAGCCTTTCTAGTCCTGCAGCGGCGAAAACAGCACCGTTCCAAGTTTCACTATTTTCTAACTTCTCTAGGCGAGTATTTACATTTCCACGTAAATCATCTACTTTATGAGTGGGATACCGATTTAACCACATAGCTCTTCTCCGTATACTCCCTGTAGCAATCAATCCTTCTGGTTCTCCGAAAAATTCTTCAGTCCCATTTAAAACTAAAATATCGTTATAATTTCCACGTTTTAAAACCGCAGCTTGGACAATTCCTTCAGGCAAAGAAGTGGGTACATCTTTTAGCGAATGCACAGCAATATCAATAGTCCCATTTAACATGGCAATATCTAAATTTTTTGTAAAAATCCCTGTAATTCCTAATTCATACAAAGGGGTATCTAAAATAAGATCTCCGGCAGATTTAATCGGAACTAAAACGGATTCGTACCCTAATTCCTTTAATTCTGTGCGCACTTTATTTGCTTGCCAAAGCGCTAATTGGCTATCGCGAGTACCTATTCTTATTATTTTCTGCATGGAGTTTTGGTTAAGATTGAAAAACCTTATTTATTACTTGAAGACTCTGTGAAACAGAGGTTTCTTCATCTTTTAAATGTTTCACAAATTGTGTGGTTATCTTTTGAATAAAACGTGAAGTTAATATTTCTGCTTGACTTTCATCAAAACCGGTAATTTTTTTCTTCTGAAAACTAATTTCGTCGTTTTTAATATTCTCTAATGATTTTTTTAAAGCTGCAATGGCTGGTGTAAATCTTCTGTGATTTAACCATTCGTTAAACTCTGCTTTGTGCGTTTCTATAATTGCCTCGGCAAACGGAACCTCTTGCAAACGAACCGCTAAAGTTTCATCTGTAATTTTAGAAAGCTCATCAATATTTACAAGAGATACTCCGTTAAAATCGGTAACATCTTTTGCCACATTCTCTGGCATTGATAAATCTAAAATCAACAATTTTTTATTCTTGTTAATGTGTTCTTTTATAATGGTTGGTTTGTCTGCTCCTGTAGAGACAATTAAAACGTCTGCGCCTTCAATTTCCTTTGATAAGTTTTCAATCACAGATTTTCTAATAGAGACGTGCTCTTTCACAAATTCTGCCGTTTTTTCTTCAGTTCTATTAATCAGACAAACTGATTTATTTTGAGTGTATTCTGCTAAATTTTTACAGGTATGTTTCCCCATTTTCCCTAATCCAAAAACTAAAATACTTTTAGAATTATATTCGGGTAAATTTTTAATAATATATTGAACAGCGGCATAAGAAACAGAGGTTGTCCCTGAACTTAATTTTGTTTCATTCTTAACTCTCTTGCTCGCTTGAAGCACAGAGTTTATCAATCTCTCTGAATACGCATTCGTTGTCTTTAGTAATTTTGCCAATTTAAAAGCTTGTCTTAACTGGCCAACGATTTCGTAATCACCTAAAATTTGACTTTCTAAACCCGTTCCAATTCTAAATAATTGATGAATTGCTTCTTGATTTGTATAAATGTTAGAAATTTTTGCAAACTCTTGAATAGTCCCTTCCGAAAACTCACATAACAACTCTATAAGTTGACATGGACGATTTGCAAAACCACTAATTTCTGTTCTGTTGCATGTTGAAATTATAAAAACCCCTTCAAAGCCTTTGTCCTTAGAAAGTTTTAACAAAGCGATTTGATTTTCTTTGGTTAAAGAAAATTTTCCACGGGTCTTCGCATCCGCTTTTTTATAACTAACCCCAATATTGTAAAAGTGTTCTTGCCTTAATTCTTGCATCTAATTGTAAAAGTTAGACAAATGTAGAACCTTCATTTATAAAAAAATGTCGCTAAAAGTACTTTTTATAACGTTAAATGTTTTTTAGAAAAATTTTAACAGAAAAAATGGCGAAAAGTATTACTTTTGCTGAGGATACGAGGTTTATAACAACTACTATATAGAATGATTATAAATAGAAAGAATCCAAATCAAAAGATTGTTTATGTTTAAAAATGTCGGTGAAAGTACTTTTGAAGAAATTATTTTAGAAAAAGGCTTTTATGTGCTTCATTTTCAGAACGAAAGTAAAACTATTCAAAATTTTGAGAGAGTGATTAATAGCACTTTTATACAAATCCATTTTTGCTTAAAAGGAAACTCTAAATTTTTATTTAATGATGGTGCTTATTCTTTTGATGTTTTGGATAACAGATCTATTCTTTTATATAATCCTCAAAGAATTTTACCAATCAATCTAGAAATTCAACCAAAAACAACCTTAGTTTCTTTGCTAATTTCGATAGAGAAATTTCATTCTTTATTTTCTAAAGAGTCTGGATACATTCCCTTTTTAAGTGATGAAAATAGCAATAAAAAATACTATGATGATTCTGAAATAAAACCCACAGTCTCCATCGTTTTACAACAAATCATCAACTCTAATATTAACAGTTCTATTAAGGATTTGTATGTAAAAGGAAAAGTGTACGAATTATTGAGTCTTCATTTCCAACAAGAAGAAAATACAGAGGGAGAATATTGTCCTTTTTTAGTGGATGATCAAAATGTTTTGAAGATTAGAAAAGCGAAAGAAATTATTATCTCAAGAATGGCAGAACCTCCAAGTTTGCAAGAATTAGCTAATGAAATTGGATTAAATATTAAAAAACTAAAAGAAGGTTTTAAACAAATTTACGGGGATACAGTATTTAGTTTTTTGTTTGATTATAAAATGGAACAGGCAAGAAGACTGCTAGAAAGCAATCAATTTAACGTAAATGAAGTGGGCGTTAAAATAGGTTACAGCACTGCCAGTCATTTCATTGCCGCTTTTAAAAAGAAATTTGGTACAACGCCAAAAAAATATGTGATGCGTTTAAATAAGTAGTAAATAGTTATTGAAATAAAAAGAATGAGCGTTTAAAATATTGAAATAAAACAATTTGGGACAATTAACACATTACGATATCGAAAACGAACAAAAACAGTTTCCAATAACAATTGTTTGTGATGCGATTAGAACTCCGGAAAATATAGGCATGTGTTTTCGAATTTCTGAAAGTTTCGGAGTGCAGAAAATATATTTTCATCAGGATTCTCCATCAACAGAAAACAGAATTGTAAAAAAGACAGCAAGAAATACAGTCAATCAGATAAAATATGACACTTATGCAAATTTCAACAAAATCATTCATCAATTAAAAGCAGAAGGAAATATAATTATAGGTATAGAAATTACTGATAAAAGTATCAATATTCAAGATTTTAATTTTAAAAATTATGAAAAAATCGTATTAATTTTGGGTAGTGAAAGAAACGGAATTAAAGACACAAGCTTGATTGATGAAACAGCTGCAATACCAATGTACGGCAGAAATTCATCTATGAATGTAATACATAGTTTAGCAATTACCCTGTATGAGGTTACAAATCAGTTAGCAAAAACATAAGAATTAATTCTGAAACAAGTTCAGAATAAACAAGAATACAAATAGTTACTGAAATAAATTCAGCACACAATGAAAGGAGTTTTATTAGTTAATTTAGGGTCGCCAGCAAGCACATCGACAAAAGATGTTAGAAAATACTTAGACCAATTTTTAATGGATGAGCGTGTTATTGATGCACCATATTGGCTTCGAACAATATTAGTTCGAGGAATCATTTTAAACACGAGACCAAAAAAATCTGCAAAAGCATATAAAAAAATCTGGTGGGATGAAGGTTCGCCATTAATTGTATTGTCAGAAAGATTACACGACAAGGTGCAAGAAAAAACAGAATTACCGGTTGCTTTATCAATGCGTTATGGCAGTCCGTCTATGAAAGATGGTTTGCAAGAATTGCATGACAAAGGTGTTACAGATGTATTAATCGTTCCTTTATATCCACAACATGCGATGGCAACAACTGATACAATTTTGGTGTTGGCGGAAGAACTGCGAGAAAATTTTTTTTCGCAGATGAAATTTAAACATATTCCTGCTTTTTATCACAAAAAAGAATATATAAAAGTTTTAGGCGATAGTATCAAAAACTATTTAGAAGGTAAAGAATGGGATAAAATTTTATTTTCTTATCACGGAATTCCAGAAAGACATGTACGCAAATCTGACATTACAAAAAGTCATTGTAAACCAAATGATAGTGTAAATTTTGAATGTTGCAAAACAGCTTCACCTGCACATGAATTTTGCTACAAACATCAATGTTATGAAACGACAAGACAAGTTGTAGAATATTTAGGCATAAAACCAGATCAACACTTTGTTTCGTTTCAATCTAGATTAGCTGGCGACCCATGGTTGCAGCCTTACACAGATAAAATGCTTGAGAAATACCCGAGTGAAGGTGTAAAAAAATTAGCCGTTGTTACGCCGGCATTTGTGTCTGACTGTTTAGAAACTTTAGAAGAAATTGCCATGGAAGGTAAAGAAGAGTTTTTAAAGTTTGGCGGAGAACAGTTTCATGCAATTCCGTGTATTAATGACAATGATGATTGGGTAGATGTTTTGGTTGATTGGATTGAAGCGTAATTATTTTTAGCTGCTACTTTAATTAACTCAATACCAAAGTCATCAAAATTTATCAACTTTATTACTTTGAAACCAAATTATAAATAAATGGACTTTCTATACGTAAAAGCATTGCATATTATCTTTGTAGTTACTTGGTTTGCGGGTTTATTTTATATCCCAAGGCTGTTTATTTATCATGTCGAAGCAGAAAAGAAAGCAGAACCAGCCAAAGAAATTTTACAAACCCAGTACAAATTAATGAGTAAGCGTTTGTGGTACATTATAACCTGGCCATCTGCAATTTTAGCGAGTTTCTTTGCTTTTTGGTTATTATATAAAAATCCTTATTATTTAGAGATGCCCTGGATGCATGTAAAATTAGCCTTTGTTTTAGCTCTTTATGGGTATCATTATTCTTGTCAGAAAATCTATTCTCAGTTGCAAAAAAATATTATAAAATATTCTGCCTTTAAACTTCGAATTTGGAATGAAGTTGCAACAATCATTCTTTTTGCTGTAGTCTTTTTAGTTACTCTAAAAAGTGCTATTAATTGGATTTGGGGGGTTGTGGGAATCCTCCTTTTTGGTGTTTTATTAATGCTCGGTATTAGACTCTATAAAAAAATTAAAGAAAAAAAATCTTGGGAAAAAGCAGAGAAAGAGGTTATAGAAGATGAGCAAATTAACAAATAAACATTTTTCACAAGCAAATGAACATACGAATAGAATTCTTTAGGTTTCTAAGTCCGGAACAAAGTAATCTAATCCAATCCGTTAACTCTTTTCTTTGAGTAAAATATGCTGTTTTTTCCTTCTTGCTCGTAAATCAAAAATCACATCAGCTGAGTTCGCTAATTTCAGTTATTTTATATATTTAAAACAAGCCTTAATTTATTGGTGATCAAGTAATATCTGGACAAGCTAACGACGAATGATCGCCGGCTGAAGGACGCTATTTTGTAAGTGCTAATAATCTACCATCTGCAATCAATATTACAAAAAAGTTTGATTGGGTAACCGAGTTTCACCATACATAAGTAACACGTACAACGTATTTTTTCAGATTGATTAAAGCAATGGAACTGCATATACAGATTGGTATAAAAACGAAATAGGCTATAGAAATAGCCACTAAATTTATCTAGATTAGCTAGCTTATCTATTAAATCTAACATCCTTTTTCATTAACTACTTATATATGATATCGTGCTTCTTTTAAAAAAAAGAAGCACGATATTTTTCATTCAATCTAATCCTAACTGAGATCTATTAAATCATCTTAAATAAAGAGTAATCTTAATTCGCAGTATTTTCCTTTGATTTTACAAATTACACCTTGTAAATATTTACAATGGATATCAAAAAACCGTCACATTAAAGGTTGGTGCTGCAAGCAGCTAACTCTATTAATTTTTAATGTCGTTTTAAAATCTTACTATTTATTAGATTGTTTTCCTACTTTTTAATTGCATATTTTTTTTGACTTAAAATAATCAGGTTTTTAAAGGATGCTACAACTGCTAATTCAACATCTAAATATGGTTTTTCAAGCAAAGCAATTAATACATTTAAACTACTTATTTGAGAAGTACTGATCTCTTTTTTCGTAAGTATATTTAAAAGTATCTTTGATGTTATAGATAAGTTTTTAGATAGTTCTCCCAAAGGATTTACGTTTGGATTATTTATAATAGGTTGTAATTCTTCGTGATTTTTTGACCATTGTTTAAGATAAATTTTAACTTCCTTAAAATTTTCTTGAGCAACTAGTTTGTTAAAAATTACTGCATCTGGTGCATCAGCAATACAAGCATCAGCAAATAGCGTAAAAGGTGAGAATGTTTTATATTCTGTTCCTGCTTTATTTCTAGAATATATCTTTACAGGCTCGCATAAATCAGACAATGTTTTTAAGGCATTATTTTCTTGATTATTGCTAATATTTCTTAAAATAACAGCTCTGTTTTTAATATGAGTAATCCCTAATTCTTCTAACTGAAAACTAATAACTTGTAATCTTTTTTGCATATTATTTACATCATTTACCTCTTTGGCCGACCAAAAACGTTCTGCTATTGCTGCAGTTCTTGGCCAAATTCTAGAGTCTATCGTTTGTGGGGTAACCAATTCACTCCACATTGTTGTTTCTGCTCCTAAAATTCTTTTACGTTCTTCTTTGGTTAAAACAACATCTCCTATTGGGTCTACTGAATAATGATGTGCTACAGATAGCATTCTATCTATGTAGTATCCTGTAGACAGCACTCCTTGATATCCTCTTTTTGCAGCCTCTATTAAAGTACTCTGCTCCAAACCCTCACGTTTTCCTCGCCAAGAATGAATAACGGCAGAGGTTGGCAAGGAAGGTGTTAAAATTTCATCCCAACCCATTAATTTTTTTCCTAATTTTTTTAATATTTTCTCTAACTTTATATTAAAATAGGTTTGTAATTCGTGATTACTTTCTAAGTTATGCTCTTTCTTAAATTCTTGAATTTTTTTATTTTCGTCCCAATGTTTTCCTTCATTTTCATCACCACCAATATGAAAATATTCATCAGGAAATAAAGGAGTAATTTCTGTAAATAAATTTTCTAAAAAAGTATAAGTTGCTTCTTTAGAAGGATTTAAAGTAGGATCAAAAATACCAGAAAACCTTTCTATAGAATAATTCATCCCCTCTTTACTCCCTAATTCTGGGTATGCCGTTAATATTGCTGTCGAATGACCAGGAACGTCAAATTCTGGAATCACTCTTATTCCTAAGTTTGATGCATATTTTACGATTTCCTTAACCTGTTCTTGCGTGTAAAACAAACCATCCGAAGCTTTTTCCTGCAACTTTGGGTAAACTTTAGACTCAACCCTAAAACCTTGATCATCTGTCAAATGCCAGTGAAAAACGTTTAACTTTACAGAAGCCATTGCATTTAAATTACGTTTTAAAACTGCAATTGGCTGAAAGTGACGTGCAGCATCAATCATTAAACCTCTCCAAACAAACCTTGGTGAATCTTTAATTTTAACTCCTTCAAAATAATACCCATTTCTGTTAAAATTAACCAGCTGTAATAGTGTCTCTAATCCTCTTAAAGCACCAACATCTGTTTTTGATTTTATTAAAACACTATTTTCTTTTACCTGTAAAGAGTAGGTTTCATCACTTTCAATCGTTAAATTTGAGACCGTATCAAAACTAATTTTTATGGATGTTTGTTTTTGATCTACAGGGAAACCAACATCAATAAAAATACCTGTTCTGTTCGCAAGCCTTCTTAAAAACGAAACAGAAGCATTGGTAACTCTTCTTTTTAAATCTTCTCCAACAATAGAAATCATTAATTTTTCATCTATTTTAAACGTAGTGTTATTTTCAGCAATTTCTTGTGGCCAAGGCATTAAATTATATTTTTCCTTAAGTGTATCTTGAGAAAATAGGTGTTGATGAAATACCACAATTAGTATAATTAAAATATTTTTTTTCATTACTTACGTTTTTTAAAATATAAATTAAAGAATGTTTTTTTACAATTTGTAAATTAATAATAATATCTTTTAAATGCTTCTATTGCTGCATAGTCCGTTAAACCTAGATCGTTATATTTTTTTGCTGTTAATCGGTTTCTATCTTCAACTCTAACCCAGAATTCTCTGGAGTCGTCTCCTTGAAACATAACGCCATCTTTTTGAGATTGATGATAAAAAATAGCATGTCTTTTTCTTAAAACTTGCTCGGGACTCATGGGTACAGCCATTTCAATTTCGTGAGAGTCCCACTCATGCCAAGCTCCTCTATATAACCAAACCCAGCAATCTTTCATATATTCTTTTTCAGATTTCATTTCTTTTAAAGCAGCAAAAAGGGCATCTAAACAGACTTTATGTGTTCCGTGTGGATCTGCTAAATCCCCAGCAGCATAAATTTGATGCGGTTTTACAGTATCTATGATATCTTTCATTTTGGCGATATCTTCTTTAGTTAAATTCCCTTTTTTTATAGTTCCTGTTTCGTAAAAAGGAAGGTTTAAGAAATGTACATTTTTATCTGGCAAACGAAGATACCTTGTTGCGGCAAGTGATTCACTTTTGCGAATAGCACCTTTAAGTTTTCTTACATCTAAAGAATCTATTATATCATTGCCTTTTTTATTCTTGATGAATTCAATGATATCAGTCACTTTTTCAGAATCCTTATTAAACGCTTTAGAAATTTCGGCAAACTTTAAAGCCTCCTCGTCTGAAACGGCAATATTTCCCGAAGTTTGATAAGCGATATGCACCTCATGGCCTTGTTGAACTAATCGATCAAATGTTCCGCCCATAGAAATTACATCATCATCGGGATGAGGACTAAAAATAATAACTCTTTTTTTACTAGGACTCGCTCTTTCAGGTCTATTAGAATCGTCTGCAAAAGGCTTTCCTCCTGGCCAACCTGTAATAGTATTCTGTAATTTGTTAAACATTTTAATATTTAAATCATAAGCAGTTCCTTCCTCTGTTAAAAGACCAGACATACCGTTATCATTGTAATCTTTATCTGTTAATTTTAAGATTGATTTGTCTAAAAGCTTGCTTAACCATGTGACCGCTTTTAGCTTTAAAGCCGCATTCCACACACACGATTTCACTAACCAAGGCGTTTTTACACGGGTTAATTCTGAGGAAGCCTCTTCATCTAAGACAAAGGTTGTGTTGCTATGCTGCTGTAAATAGGTAGCAGGAACTGCAGCGCTAATAGCACCTTCTATCGTTTCTTTTAATATTGTATTTTTATTTGAACCCCAAGCCAAAAGCACAATTCTTTTCGCATCTTTTACGGTTCCTATTCCCATGGTAATTGCTTTTTTAGGCACATTCTCGATTCCTAAAAATAAAGGAACAGCATCTATTCGTGTAATGTGGTTTAAAGTAATTATTCTTGTTCCAGAGTTAAGGTGAGAACCTGGCTCGTTAAAGCCAATATGGCCCGTTCTTCCAATGCCTAAAAGTTGAAAATCTAACCCTCCCATAGCCTTAATACTCATCTCATAGTCAATGCAATATTGGTGTAACTTATCTATAGAAATAGCACCATTTGGAATGTTAATATTTTCTGGCAAGATATTTACATGATTAAAAAGATGTTCATGCATAAAGTAAAAATAACTCTGGATGTTACTTTTATCCATCGGGAAATACTCATCAAGATTAAATGTAATCACATTCTTAAAGCTTAAACCATCCTCTTTGTGCATTCTAACTAACTCCTCGTAAACTTTTATGGGCGATGAGCCAGTTGCTAAACCTAAAACACATTTTTTATTTTGATGCTGTTTTTCTTTTATTAAGGTTGCAATTTCTTGAGCAACTAAAATGGAAGCCTCTAATGATGATTTGTAAGTTACATTGTGAATCTTCTCAAATCTTGTGTCTTCAAATTGCCCGACGGGACGGTGCTTTATTGCTGTTTGATGAAGCATAATCGTTTAATTTTTTATTAAATATAAAAGTAACGATGTTTTTTTTTTTTTTCGAATTTAATCGACCAAAAACAACAAATTAGACATAAAAAACAGCTAGAGAAAGATTTAAATCTTTTGGGTTGCATAAAATAAAATTACTATTTTATTATAAGTTAGATAGGGTTTGCAGATTTTTTCAAGAGGACTTAATTCGTAATTTTGCTTTTTTTGACGCGAATTATATAGGATAGCATCGATTTCATAAAAAAAGATCTATGCCAATTTAAAAGCTCTTTCTTTTTTCGAATTTTTAAAGAAGTAGCAAGAAACTATAGATTGTATCGCTATTTTTTGAAGTTTTATTATAAACAATAGCCTTGAAATCCAATTGTTTTAGTTCTCACTTCTTAGATTCGAAGGTTTATCCATTATCATAACTGCAAAGGTTTATAGAACAAAAACCGATGCACTTATCAAAATACTACACGCAATAAAATAAAAAAAATAATAGATGGTTGTATTCAAATCTACAGAAAACCATCAAAACCTATTTAACAAACAGAATAAATGCTTCCAAATATAATTTATTCCCCAGTATATGGTTAAATTAAAATTATACTACAGCGGATTAAACTTAAGCTTCTAAATAAAATACACAAAAAAATACTATTCTTTAATTTCTATAAACTGAAGGTAATCATCATTTTTTGCAACGATGATATACTTTCGATCTCCAATCTTAATTTCTACCATGTCTTTGGTATCTCCTTCGATATACAATCCGCTCATTCGCGGAGAAATTGCTTTAAACTGCCCTTTTCCATCTCCTTTTAAGTAATAACCAAAACTAGCGTCGTTTCTTGGAGTTTCGACCTCTGAGACATAGAGGTTACCAGCAATAACGGCGTCTAAATTTCCATCTTTATCATAATCATCAACTAAAATCTGGTTGATGCTCGAGAATTGAGCCTCCATAGGTAATTGATGTGTTCTAAATGTACCTTCCTTATTTTCTAAAAATACACTAGCAAAAGAATTTACTTGGTAATGTAATGACGCGCTTAAGTCTTGCTCTGTATATACATCCACTAAAGTTGCATTCGAATACGCTTCATAATTTTTAAACTTTTTCTTAATAGCTGGTATTTGTTGTGATGAACATTCTCTGCCTCTTACAGGAAATTTTTCACCTCCATTATAATAACTAAGCACAATATCATTAGACTTATTCTTATCAAAATCGTTTACATAAATATCGAATGTTTCTTCTTTATTTGCCTTGTATTTATAATTTAATCCAAGGTTACCAACAAGATAATCCATGTCGCCATCATTGTCAAAATCGCCTTCATTTATACTAAACCACCAACCAGTAGTTGCGCCTAAATCTAAATCTTTGGTGATGTTTTTAAAAGAACCTCCGTTGTTTTTAAATACCGTAATTGGCATCCATTCTCCTACAACTATTAAATCGATTTGGCCATCATTATCAATATCTGACCAGAGAGAACTCGTAACCATGCCCAATTCTTCCAATTCAGGAGCTATTTTTTTTGTTACATCTATAAATTTAGGATTTCCTAGCGTACTTACATTTTCTAAAATATAACTATTGGCGGGTAAGGGATAGTTTTTTGGCACTAGCCTACCACCAATAAATAAATCTAAGTCACCGTCTTTATCATAATCAACACTCGAAACTCTTAAACCGCTCGTTAACATCTCGGGCAATCCTGTTGTAGATTTCGTAAAAGCACCTTGACCGTTATTAACATAGAGCCGGTCTTGTAGCATTTTTGAATCTGCACTAAATTCATTACCACCGCTTACCATATAAATATCATTATCTCCATCTCCGTCCGCATCAAAAATTAAGCTACCTAAATCCTCATACCCACTATCATTTTTTATCGCTATATTTTCTTGTTTTACAAAACCTTTTGAAGTTTGGAAATACAAAGTTGTTGGGTTGTAGACTGCCCCTCCAACTATGAAATCATCTAATCCATCCCCATTTAAATCTCCGACAGAAACATCTGGACCGAACATAGAGGTTCTATGTGGTAGTAATATTTCATTTTTAAAATCGTCATAAATATTTTCTAGATGCTGGTGTTGCACAACAATTGAAGTGTCTTTTTCTGTTGAGAACAGCGTTGCTAATTTTGGCGTTTCACCCCCCAATAAAGGCAGTGTTGCTTTGCGATAGTCTATCGTTAAAATTTGGTTTTTATCTACATTAGAAAGTATTTGTGACTTTCCATCTGGCCAAACTACTTTTAGACGATCAATTTTGTCTACTTTACCTAAACCAAAATGCAATTGTGGAGCAACAGAAGATTGAAATCCTCTTGTTAATGTCATTTCTTGATATTGAGAAAGTCCATCAGAAATTGCAGTAACTTTAACACCAAGTCCAAATTTATTTTTATTCGGACCGTTAAATCTTAAAGTAAGATGGTGATTATTTTCTACATTTTTGTTTTCAAAAATAGATGCAAAATCATCAATGTTATTGGTTACAATTTCTAAATCTCCGTCATTATCAAGATCAACATAGACACAACCATTAGAAAAACCTTTAAAACTTAAACCCCATTCATCATTTACTTGTTTAAAGGTTAAATCTTTATTATTTTTAAAGACAACATTGTCAATTTTTTCAGAGGGTATGGCCAATGTTTTTTCCAATAATACATCTGCGGTGACCCGTTCTTTTTTTAATGCCTCAAAATAATCTTTATTATTTATTTCCCTGCGTGTACCATTAGATATAAAAATATCTTTCCAACCATCATTATCAAGATCAGCGAATAATGGTCCCCAACTCCAATCTGTAGTTGCAACACCTGCCAAACGAGAAATATTACTAAAATCTGCCAAGCCGTCATTAATTTCGGTACCATTATTTAAATCCAGCATATTTTGCATATACTGGTAACCAAAACCGGCATTTACGGTTCCCCAAAACAAGTCAGGATTCATACTTCCCATATTCGCTTTAGACCTGCGATTATCACCAGGTGCCATATCCATTTGAATGATATCCAAAAGTAAGTCATTATTAAAATCGGCAATATCTACGCCCATTCCATAAAAGGCCGTTTGTTTAGTTACTTCTTTAACTTGTTCGGTAAAAGTACCATTCTTATTATTTATGTAGAGATAATCGGGCATGCTAAAGTCATTAGAAACATAGATATCGGGCCAACCATCATTATTTATATCTCCAATTGTTGCGCTATTAGACAAGCCGAAAGAGCGCACTCCTGCAATATCAGTTACATTCGTAAATGTATCGCCATCGTTTCTATACAATTTATCGGTTTCTACATCCGATGTGTTTTTCATTTTTACCTGATAGTAAATCCTTGGGGCATTAAACTTTGTTGGTGGATAATTGGCGACATATAAATCTAAATCACCATCAAGATCATAGTCAAAAAAAGTAGCTTGTATGCTGTTTCCAATATCATCTATGCCATATTTTTTTGCGCTTTCTGTAAAAGTTAGATCACCATTGTTAATATATAGTAAATTCTCTTTTGGTTTAAATTTCCCACCTACAGAGCAGTAAATATCCAAAAAACCATCATTATTAACATCTGCCATCGTTACACCTGTAAACCATCGATTACCACCTGAAACACCTGCTTTTTCTGAAATGTCTTCAAATTTTAAACTCCCCTTATTAATGTACAATTTATTAGAAACCATATTTCCGGTAAAAAACAAATCTATTAATCCGTCATTATTTAAATCACCTGCAGAAACCCCTGCACCCATATACATATAAGCATAATTTAAATAATTTAATTCCTTTGTTTCTGTTAAATTATTGGAGAATGTAATACCTGTTTGGTCAGCGTCTAATTGTTTAAAATTTTTATCTTTTTGTAAGGTATTATTACAAGAAGTTAAAGAAATAATTACAATCAATAAAAAAAAGAGTTGTTTCATTTTCGGAAATTTAATAAGCGCGAATTTAAGAATTTGGACGCACTTTTAGGTGTACTAAATGTAGTATAGTTTTTAACAAAAAAAGCAACGCATTGTATAATGCGCTGCTCAAAGTAATACAATAATTCAAATAATTAATTTAATACCCTGTATTTTGTGAGATAACACCCTGACTTTGATCAATAGCATTCAAAGGAATAGGAGATAAATCATGTTTTGCTTGATATGCATTTGCTGCAACACCAAAAGGTGTTACTATGCGTGCTTCATTTGAAATATATTCAGCAATTATACTCGCAGAATTACCCCATCTTCTTAAATCGAATAAACGATGTCCTTCTACACCTAATTCCAAACGACGTTCAAAACGAACCGCTTTTACAGCATAAGCAGCATCAGGAAAAGAGGTATAAGGCTCAATTACATAATTTGCCGCATCTAAACCTGCTACATCTTTAACATAGGTCATGTTTTTTGCTCTGTTTCTAATTCGATTTACATAATCTAAAGCTATCGCTGTATTACCTGTTTCTGCAGCCGCCTCTGCAGCCATTAATAGAACATCTGCAAAACGCATCAAGTGGTAGTTAATACCAGAGCGCTGCTCACCCCATCCTCCAGTTCCAACATTTGCGTCTTCACCGTTGTTATAAAAGTTTTTCTTTGTCATAAAAGGTCCAGAAATATCAGCAAATGATGCACGAATCCAGTCTTTACCTGGGTGAGTTCCAAAACCATTATAGTCAATTCCTCTTCTACCTACCGTATAATCTAATCTTGGATCTAACGGCCCCGTATGTAATGTAAATGGATCACTAGAGTTAATACCGTAATCACTTGCAACATCCGAAGTATTATAAGTATCTAATAATGGCAAGCCAGCTGCAGTTTGATATGCATTTACTAAATCTTGAGAAGCTTGGTAAAAACCACAACAATAACCGTTTGGTCCTGTAAAGTTTAATGTTCCACCACGGTTTCCGTTGAAAGAAGTCGTTTCATCTGCGGTAAATTGAATCGCTAAAAGAGATTCACTACTGTTGTCCCCAGCTAATTTAAAATTATCAGCAAATTCAGAATTTAAAGAAAAAGGTCCGTTCGTAACCACATCGTTTAAAGAAGTGTACGCTGCAGCCCAATCAGATTGGTATAAGTGAGTCTTTCCTAAAAAAGCTTTTGCTATCCATGCAGTTGCTCTACCTATTTGCTCTTGAGAGTTTGGTAAATTTGCTACTGCATTTTCAAAATCAGCTTCAATTTGATCCCAAATAGGACCTGTATTTGGTTGATTGAATTCAAGTGCTGCAAAATTTTCTTCAGAAATATAAGGTACATTTCCAAATATTTTTTGCAATTCTAAATTATAAAAACCTCTTAAAAAACGAGCTTCTGCCAATTGTTGACTAAAATCGCCTTCTGTTACCAAGCCAATTTGAACGATCACTGCATTTGCACGATTTACACCTGCATACAAAGATCTCCATTTACCTGTTGTATATGGATTCGCAGAACCCCAATCATAGGTTTCTAATAGAAATAAATCTGCTTGATCCCCATCTGTACTTCCTTTGTGTGCATCATCTGACATTACATCAAACCACCAATTGTCTCCGGCTTTAAACCAATCGTCACCGCCTGTAGCACTATGTCCATCTAACATAGAATATGCACCAATTAGTAATAAATCAACTCCATCTGCATTCTTTAAAGATTCATCACTTAAAGATCCGAAGGCTGTTTGCTCCGTAAATTCATCACTACATGCAAGTACTGCAGTTAGCAATATAAATAAATAAACTATTTTGTTTTTCATGTTTTTAAAATTTTAAGTTTACACCAAAGGTGAAAAGTTGTGAAAATGGGTAGGTTTGGTCATCTACTCCTAAAGTTAAGTTACCTCCTTGAATAACCTCAGGATCAATACCATCATAACCAGTAATTGTAAATAAATTAGTTGCTTGCACATAAAGTCTTAAAGAAGACATACTTAATTTATCAAGAGTTGTTTTTGGTAATGTATACCCTAATTGAATATTCTTTAATCTGAAAAAAGAACCGTCTTCTACAAAATAAGAATTAGGGTTTGTTTCTGAATTAGAAATTGATTGGCTTAAAGCAGGAACACTAGTATTTGTATTTGTTGGTGTCCAAGAATTTATAACCCTTGTACTTCTATTACCATTAACGAATGTAGGAAAATCAGTATATATTTTATTATAATTATAAATATCATTTCCTTGAGAACCCGTAAAAAAGGCTGACATATCGAAATTTTTGTAAGCAACTTTTGTATTAATACCATAAGTGAAATCTGCATGAGGTGAACCAATATACTCACGATCCTCATCATTTATTCCAGGGACTCCATCAATTTCTTTATACATAAATCGACCATTCTCGTCTAAACCTTCTACAACTCTACCATAAAATTCAGAGATAGAACGTCCTACTTCTGTTCTTGTAATTGCACCCCCTCTATAACCGCTATTACCAACTTGTGTTCCTGTTTCTAAAGAAATAACTTCATTTTTATAAGCAGATAATGTCATATCTATACCATAAGACCAGCCTGAAGCTGTGTTATCAGAGAAACCTAATCCTAAATCAAATCCAGTATTTTGTATCTCACCAAGATTAACAAATGGCGCATTAGCATCAGGACCAGTTGTTGGTATGATTGTATTATCTCTATTAATCAATCCATCAGTAGTTATTTTATAAACTTCTGCAGATACATAAAGTTTGTCTTGTAAAAAACCTAATTCAACACCTAAATTGGTACTAATTGAAGTTTCCCAACGTAAGTCTGGATTTCCAATATCAGATATTTTAGCACCTGTAGATATAGCACTACCGTTGATTCCGTAAAAAGAAAATTCTTTACTTAATTCAGATTGATTAATCGTCGGGTTACCAGGAACGTCTTGGTTTCCTAATTTACCGTAGGATGCTTTTATTTTTAATCTACTAATTGCAATATCTGTAGGCCAAAAGTTTTCTTTACTAGCCAACCAACCAATACTTGCAGATGGGAATAGACCGCTTTTGTTATCTCCTAAAAACTTAGAAGAAGTATCATTACGTAAGGTTGCAGTTATAAAATACTTATTAGCAAAATTATAATTTACAGAACCAAAAATAGAGAATAAAGAACTCTCAAATTGATAAGCATAGTTTACGTTTGATGGACCACCATTCGCTAAAGTATAAAAATCTGGAGATTCGAATAAATAACCTGAAGCTTGTACTTCTTTTCCAACACCAGTACTTTTAACTGCCTCTACTCCTAATAGTCCATTTATGTTGTGTTCTCCAATTGAAGTATTGTAAGTTAAGGTATTTGTCCAAGTCCAGTCGAAACTAGATACATCTTGTACAATCAAAGTATTTGTTCCTAAAGGCTCAGAATGTTCTGGATCTAAAGATGCAAAAGTTCGTCTATCAAAGTTATTCGTACTAATACCATAACTTGTTTTCAACTTTAAACCATCAATAAGTTCCAATTCAGCATAAACATCTCCAAAAAGACGCATAGACTTGTTAAAATCATTTTTACCACGATACAATTGAGCTACTGGATTTCTAGAATTTCCTAAACCCGCAGAATTACTGTAAGTACCCGCGAATCCTCCATTATCATCATATACAGGAATTAATGGACTGCTACGTAAGGCATTTTGAAAAGATTCACTATTTCCAGAATTACCGTTAGACCAAGCCACATTCATGTGCTGTCCAACCGTAAGTTTGTCTAAAATCTTAAACTCAGAGTTTAAACGAGACGTATAACGTTTAAAACCAGTATTCAATAGAATTCCATCTCTGTTTAAATAGCCCAAAGACATAAAATATTTACCTGATTCAGAACCATTAGACAAAGACATACTCACATTGCTTGTTGGTGCAATCTGTGTTACAGCAGCTGGCCAATTGTTCCCTGCTCCAGGAACAGTAACTGGCTGTCCAACTCCAAGTAGTTGTGATGGAACTGTAAAAGTACCCGTTCCATTTGGATCATATTGAGGATGCGTTAATGCAGCACCATCATTTATTAAACTTTGCTTAATCATATTCATATGCTGATTAGCATTCAACATACTCGGTAAGTTACTAGCTTGCGAAGAACCTGAGTACATATCAAGAGAAAATGTTGCTTTCTGTTGGTTATACCCTCCACTTTTTGTGGTTACAATAATTACCCCATTAGAGGCTCTTGAACCATAAATTGCAGCAGCTCCATCTTTTAAAACATTCATTTGTGCAATATCTCCTGGATCGATACTATTTAAGATATTACCATCTGTCGTTTGAACACCATCAATAATGTATAAAGGATCTGTGTTGTTAGTAGTTCCAAAACCACGAATAGTAATTTTTGGAGCACCACCAGGTGCATTCGAACTTACAACATTTACCCCTGAAACACGTCCTTGTAAAACGTCTGCAGCATTGACTACCGGTGACTTCATAGCTTCTCCCATATCAACCGAAGCTACTGAACCAGTAATGCTCCCTCTGGTTTGCGAGGTATAACCCACAACCACAATTTCATCTAAAGATGTTGCATCTTGCAGTAAAACTACATCAATTATTGAGGAAGTACCTACTGTTTTTTCTAGTGTTTTGTACCCTAAAGATCTAAACACTAAAACACTACCCTCTTCTGCATCAATGGTATAGTTTCCATCGAAATCTGTTTGAGTTCCTGTATTTGTTCCTTTCACTAGTACACTAACTCCTGGTAGTGAGCTAGTGCTATCACTAACAGTACCTGTTACCTTTTGTGCGTGCAGAGCACTTCCTAGAAGAAAAATGCAAGAAAGCAACAATTTTTTTAAAAATTTAATTCTCATAATTGTCATTAATTAGTTTTTGTTAATTGTTTGATTTATTAATTGTTTGATTTGTTCATTTTTACTAAATATAAAACTACTGATGTTTTATTCTTTTTTCAGAATTTAATCGACCAAAAACAGTAAATTAGGTATAAAAAACAGCTAAAGACATATTTAGATCTTTAAGGTTGCAAAGAATAAAATTATTCTTTCGCTAAAAATTAGATAAGGTTTATAGATCTTATCTAACTAATTTAATTATTTATTAGGATATCTTTGATCTAGATTACCTAAGATTAGTATTTGTTAATTATCTAATTTAAGAGCCTTTTATTGCTAATATGTAAATAAATTAACTCTTAATCTTAAACAATAATAATATTTTATTTTATTATTAGCTGCATATATGTTAAAAATAGTTAAAATTTAAACCGAAACCGGTTTCGGCGCATTTTTATTTATTAATCTAATATCACAATAATTTATTATATTTAAAACAGTATGTTTGTTTTAAATGTCTAAAACATCTCTAAATAGGATCTCTGAAATTTTAGGAATTTCAAAATCTACCGT
>Ga0302131_1000303_pt1 | contig 30436 bp, 30 predicted proteins | sample CB9_20m_MG_FD_203105 | JGI IMG/M metagenome (GOLD analysis project Ga0302131, IMG submission 203105) | Marine microbial communities from Western Arctic Ocean, Canada - CB9_20m | ecosystem: Environmental > Aquatic > Marine > Oceanic | place: Canada: Western Arctic Ocean | collected 2017-09-19
CACTCATTAAGATTCACTCTCTGTTTTTGCCATTTTAAATTTATACCATGCCGCCAGATTTGAGTTGGCGTTTATTGTAAGTAGTAACAGTACCAACGCCATAACAAACCACTGTACTGCATAGGCTGTATGTTTTTCTGGCTGTACCGACACTGTCGGCCAACCGGTGGTTAATGCACCAATTGAATCGCTATCCAATCGCAACTGGTAGGCGAAAAATTCTTCACCAAATATTTCTGCGGCGCGCTCGGTGGAGATCCAACCTACCCGCCCCGGCCAGCTGTCTACAACACGCACGCCATCATCTAACTGAAGGCCGCCACGCAATACTTTGTAGAGAGAGCCTCGCAACAGCACCTGGCCAGGCGCAGGCTCTATCTCAGGTAGCTGGTTGCGGTCTAAGGATCCCTGCACCCAGCCACGATTGACCAGTACCTTTGCGTCGCCACCAACTATAGTCAGGGCTTCAAATATCTCATATCCGGGCCGGCCGTTGCGCACGCGATTATCCAGCAAAACACGCCGCGATGCATCTAGTTCGCCGACAAATTGAACCTGTTTATACTGTAGATTTTTACCCAGATCGAGCTGCTCAAAGGCGGCGGGCAAGGATTGCTGATTGGCCTTAAACTCAGCTAATATCTCGCGCTTTTCTTGGGCGCGATCTAATTGCCAGTAACCCAAGCTAATTAACAGCGGCATCATTAACAGCACGAGGAACAATAACTTGGCATTTGGCTGCCAAGAAAAGGTTTCCGCGTTAAGATGTGGGTTGGTGTTCATTTATGTTTCAATTCCACTTTCTGTTTTTTATTTTCTTTAATCCGAGACCACTATGCTCAAGACTCTAATGCTTATACTCCTTATAGCCCTGATAGCCAGCCTATTTGGCGGCTTAAATTTTTTGGTCAAGGATCTTGGGGGCAGCAATAAGAAACGTCTGCTCTATGCTCTGGGCCTGCGAGTCACCCTGGCAGTGATGTTAGTTGGCACCATTATATACGGCGCCTACACAGGACAGATCAAAAGTCAGGCTCCATGGGACAAACAACTGCACCCAGAGAATGTCGCGCCTGCTATGCCAACAGCTCCGGCAGCGCCGAAGCCCTAAAGGCTGTCAATTGCTCGGGGCTGTTGATCGCTCATAGCTCTTAGTAGCTCATGGCTGCTATCTAGCCTACAAACAAAAACGGCCAGGCAAATTGCCTAGCCGTTTTTTTACGTCTAGCAAAGTTCTGTTTAGTCAAAAACATAGACTACAAAGAACAAGATGAGCCAAACAACATCGACAAAGTGCCAGTACCAGGACGCAGCTTCAAAGCCGAACTGATCTTCATTGCTAAAGTGCCCTTTGATTGCGCGAATCAAAGCGATCAACAGCATGATGGTTCCCAGTGTTACGTGAGCCCCGTGAAAGCCCGTAAGCATAAAGAATGTAGTACCGTAGATACCAGACTCTAGAGTGAGACCCATATGCTGGTAAGCATGCACATATTCTTCAACCTGAAGCACTAAGAAGATCACGCCAAGCAATACTGAAAGCGCCAACCAACCGATAAACTGCTTACGGTTATTGTTCTTAAGTCCGGTGTGGGCAATATGAACAGTGATACTAGAAGTAACCAGAATAACGGTGTTCCACAGTGGCAACCAGCCTAACAACTTGGCCCAACCTGGAAAGCTCATCGCTTCGTCGGGACCCTTAAAGACTGCATTGGCACCATTTGCCGCTTGATCAGGAGTGATCATCGGCGGCCACTCGGCTTCATAGCCAGGCCAGAGGATAGCATTGTTGGCAACAGCAGCATCGGTAGGGGTATCGTCAAATATGCCGATAGCCGCATCACCACCCAACCAGGAGTTAACAATAACTCGCAAGTAGAAGAGCGCGCCAAAGAACGCGGCAAAGAACATTACCTCGGAGAAGATAAACCACAGCATACCCAGAACATAAGAGCGCTTGAGCTGATCGTTGGCCAAGCCACGCATATTCTCATCAATAACCAGGCTCCACCACTTGAACATCACCACTGCCATAATAGCTAGGCCGGCGGTGAAGATCATGCTTCCACCACTGACAACCCAAGACGCGGCGCCATAAGCCATTAATCCCATGCCCGTGGCAGTGATAATCGGCAGTTTGCTCTGCTCGGGTACGTAATAACTGCTTTCTGTTGACATCTTTTATCTCCGTGTTGTTATTCCCAAGCGCTTGGGAATGACTATAACTGTGCTATTGGATCTGCCACTCGATCGGTTATATCGAAAATCGTATAGGAGAGCGTCACACTATTGACGCCCGCCGGCAAATCCGGATCAATAATAAATACAAGCTTAAGGTCTGCCTGGTCGCCTGCTGCCAGAGGCTGATTCTCAAAACAGAAACACTCTGTCTTGTGGAAATAATCAGCCACATTATTTGGCACCAAACTGGGTATCGCCTGGGAAACCATATCTTGGTCGGTCACGTTGTGGGCAAAGTAGGTGATCTCTGTGGGCTCACCTGGGTGCACTACAACACTGTCTTGAGTCGGTTTAAATACCCAGGGCATAGATGCATTGTTTGAGGCCACAAACCTAACTCTGACCTCGCGCGATGTATCAATCTTCACATCAACCGCAGTGTACTCATCACCTGTCTTGCCACCGAGTCCGGTGATCTCACAAAACAGGTCATACATTGGCGGCAACACAAAGATTGCAAAAGCAAACATACCCGCCGCACCGAATAACGACTTAACCACAACTCTTCGATTGGAAGCGTCAGTTGACATAGCCTAGGCCTCCCTATTTAAACTCGGGAGGCTTTGCGAACGTGTGGTAAGGCGCTGGTGATGGAACAGTCCACTCCAGTCCTTCAGCACCTTCCCAAGTTTTCTCTTCAGTGGTTGGCTTGCCGTTGCGGATCGTTGCAATTACGTTGTACAGCAACATGATCTGCGCGCCGCCATAGATAAAGGCACCAATACTAGAGACCATATTCCAGTCAGCAAACTGCAGACCGTAGTCAGCGTAGCGACGTGGCATACCGGCTAGACCCAAGAAGTGCTGTGGCATAAAGGCAATGTTAAAGCCGATAAAGGCAACCCAGAACTGCACCTGACCCATGGTTTCGTTGTACATCTTTCCACACCACTTTGGCAGCCAGTAGTAGATAGCAGCCGTGCCACTAAATACTGCACCTGCAACCATTACGTAGTGGAAGTGAGCAACAACAAAGTAGGTATCGTGGTACTGCATATCTGCAGCCGCAATCGACAACATCAAGCCAGTGAAGCCACCAAAGGTAAACAGAATCACAAAGGCGATACTGAATAGCATGGGAGTTTCAAAGGTCAATGAACCTTTGTACATGGTGGTGATCCAGTTAAACACCTTCACACCTGTTGGCACTGCAATCAGCATAGTGGCGTACATAAAGTACAGCTCACCGGCGATTGGCATGCCCACAGTAAACATGTGGTGAGCCCAGACTACGAAAGACAAGAAGGCGATCGCTGCCGTGGCATAAACCATCGACGAGTAACCGAACAGCGGCTTGCGGCTGAAAGTTGGAATAATCTGCGATACAACACCAAAGGCTGGCAAGATAATGATGTAAACCTCTGGATGACCAAAGAACCAGAATACGTGCTGGAACAATACAGGGTCACCGCCACCAGCAGCATCGAAGAAGCTGGTACCGAAGTTAATATCCATCAACATCATGGTTACAGCGCCGGCTAGAACTGGCATTACAGCAACTAACAAGAATGCTGTGATTACCCAGGTCCATACGAACAGCGGCATCTTCATGTAAGTCATGCCGGGAGCGCGCATGTTCATTACAGTAGCAATAATATTAATCGAGCCCATGATTGATGAGGCACCCATAATATGGATTGCGAAGATAAAGAAGTTAACCGACTCTGGTGCGTAGGTAGTCGACAGTGGCGCGTAGAAAGTCCAACCGAAGTTGGGACCGCCGCCTTCCATAAACAACGTTGAAGTCAGGATCGCAAACGCAAACGGCAGGATCCAGAAACTCAGGTTGTTCATACGTGGCAGAGCCATATCTGGTGCCCCGATCATCAGGGGAATCATCCAGTTAGCCAAGCCAACAAAGGCCGGCATAATCGCGCCGAACACCATCACTAAGCCGTGCATGGTGGTCATCTGGTTGAAAAATTCAGGTCTAATTAACTGCATGCCTGGCTGGAACAACTCTGCGCGAATAACCATCGCGAAAGCGCCGCCCATTAAGAACATTGCAAAGCTAAACCAAAGGTACAGAGTACCAATGTCTTTGTGATTGGTCGTAAATACCCAGCGGCTTATATAAGCGCGCCAGCCATCTGCCAATGTTGCGGGACCATGTGCCATTTATCTAATCTCCCTTATTTGCTTTGCTTGTAGTTGAGAACATCAATTGGCTGAGTAACATCGCCAACATTGTTGCCCCAAGCATTTCGCTGATAGTGAATAACCGCGGCTATATTGACTTCGGAAAGCTGGTCAGCAAATGATTGCATAGCTGAGCCGGGGACACCGTCGATCAATACTGCAATGTGGCCAATTTGAGGACCCAGGGCGATGGGGCTGCCTTTAATAGCTGGGAATACGCCGGGAATACCGCCGCCGTCAGCCTGGTGACAACCTGCACAACTCTGCAAATAAACGCCTTCGCCTTTAGCCATCAGTTCTTCCGCAGTCCACTCTTTACCGATAGTCGAAGCGTACTCGACGGCTTCAGCTTTCTTGTTGGCTAACCATGCGTTGTATTCAGCTTCTTCTTTCACTTCTACAACTACTGGCATGAAGGCGTGGCCCTGTCCGCACAGCTCGGTACATTCACCGACATAGGTACCAGGCTGGTCCGTCTTGGCCCAACCAGCGGTGAACAGTCCGGGGACCGCATCGCGCTTAACACCAAAATCGGGAACCCACCAGGAGTGAATTACGTCATTGCCTGTTACCAGGAAGCGAATCTTTTTGCCTACAGGAAGAACCAATGGCTCGGTGACTTCGCGAAGATAGTGCTCACCCTTGGGCTCGCGACCATAGACTTCGTCGTCAGAGGTGCGCAGTTCACTCATGAACTTAACGCCTTCGCCGAGATATTCGTACTGCCACTTCCACTGATAGCCAGTAATCTTAATTTCGATATCTGGATTGTCTGTGTCGTAGACTTTTAACAGTGCCGTAGTCGCTGGGAAAGCCATAACAATCAAAATGATTGTCGGGACGATCGTCCAAAGCAACTCAACACCTAAGTGTTCATGAAAGTTTTCTGCTACGGCGCCGCGGGATTTGCGGTGCGCATACATCACGTAGAACATAAAACCAAAAACACCGACACCGATAACGGTACAGACCCAGATCATGATCATGTGAATGTCATAAGCTGCTTGACTGACTTCGGTGACACCTTGGGGCATATTGAGTTGGCTGGCTGAACTTTCAGCCAATGCACTGCCCGCTAAGGGCAATAAAACAACAAGGCTCAATAGACTCAAGAAAAGTGCTCGCGCTCTTTTCAACATCGCTTGTTTCTCCGTGGTAATTAATACTTTTTTAAGCTCGTGCTTTTCGAATTGGTCCCCGACCTGAAATTCAGGCGGGTGAAAAGCGGCGGCAGTATAGCAAAGCAAACCTATTATCACTACTGTATTACAGGCTCAATTGCGTCTTACAAATGTGCTCACACAAATCGTCAGCGAGCAAAAAAGGGACAAACTTTATGGCACAGGTCCTAATATCTGCTAGATTTAGACCATAGTCATCAGGCTTATGGCCGCGACCGTTAGTGGATATCAACCCTGTGAATGGGCTTTTCTCCAAATTCCGTACCAACAGAGAGTGACCCATGCCTCCACTTTCCAATCAAAGCAGCGAATTTTTGATCGCGTACTTAAATGAGCGAGTGCAGCATTTGCACGAGTCTATACGGCTAAGAGAGAGTGATGGGACTGCCGCTCTGGCATCTTTTATTAAAAAATATATCGAATTGGTGCCAGACCTGATTACTGCCTTCGAAGATTTTATCGCCTGCGCCGGGGTCAACGGCGAAATTGCCCGACAATTAACCACCGCCAAAGAATTTCTCGATGTGCCCATGGACATTATGTCTGCGGAAGAGGGGTTGGAAGCCAACATGTATCAGGCCTATCTGGCACACCGGTTACTTGAGGAGCTCAACGATACCCTCAGCGCCCAGTTCAACTGCCCGGTGATCCCGGTCAACATGACCAGATCAAACTTGATTGTGCACCATATTATCGGCGAGCCCTTTGCCAACCAGATCGACAGCGCCATTCAACTGCTCAACGACAAACTGCTGGCCTCGATCAAAAAGAATGAGGGACTGAGCGCGAAACTGCACCAATACACCAGCGCATTGGGCAAAGATCCATCAGACCGTTTTCCCTGCCTCACAGAATCCTCGAATATTCGCCTACTGTTTAAGAGCCAAAATTCCAGAGTTCGTCTGAACTAGAAAAGTGGCCTCGATTAAGAGCTTGTAATTAAAAGCAGGGGATTAAGAGCCCCAGATTGCGAGCTTAGCCCTTTGGATCCATCAACTTGACCGGCGAGATCTTATTCGCGTCATCAGCCGCATCGGCATTCACTCTTGTCTCAAGCTCTCGAGGGGTCGAATAGACGCGCATTTCATCGAGAAAGCCACAGCTGATACATTCCCGATAATCGACACCATCAGTGGAAAAGGCCTGAATTTTGTCCAATAAGCTGCACTTGGGACAGGTCACACCTGCAATAAATTGTTTTTTGGTTGAAAAAGCCATTTAAATATCACCACAATAGGAACACTCATTATATCGGGCATAACAGTATATGGATCACTCTTTTCGAAAACACCTGCGCTCACACCGAGGCATCTCCCCCAAACTGGGTCAGCGAGTCTATGTGGACCCCGCCGCCACGGTGATTGGCGACGTCCATCTCGGCGATGACGCCTCAGTCTGGCCCGGAGCCGTGATTCGTGGCGATATGCATTCAATCAGAATCGGCGCTCGCTCCAATGTGCAAGATAACGCCGTGTTGCACATTACCCATGCCAGCGAGTTTAATCCCGGCGGCTGGCCCCTAACCATAGGCGACGATGTGGTGATCGGACATAGAGCGGTGCTCCACGGCTGTACAGTGGGCAATCGAATTTTGATTGGCAATGGCGCCATTGTGAATGACGGTGCGGTGATTGAAAACGAAGTGATTGTCGGTGCCGGCTGTATGGTGCCGCCAGGAAAGACATTGGCCAGCGGCTTTGTCTATGTGGGTAATCCCTGCAAACCCATGCGTGCCCTGTCGGACAGCGAGAAGAATTTCTTTACCTACAGCCCCGCTAATTACGTAAAGCTAAAGGATGAGTATCTGGCAGAGCAGTTGCAAGATGGATAGCTGCAAGAAGGAGAGCCACAAGAAGGGTAGTTACAAAAAGAGCTGCTCTAGAACAGCTCTAGAACAGCTCTCGCTGAGACTGAATAACCGCTGTGGTCTCAGGTCTGACCTGACGCCAGATATAGAAGGATTCCGCGGCCTGCTCTACCAACATGCCGAGACCATCCGCGGTCTTGGCACCCTGACGCTTACCCCACTGCATAAAAGGTGTCGGCTGCGCTGCATAGAGCATGTCGTAGCAGGCCCCGCCTGCAGCAAGCAGATCATCAGGCAGTGGCGGCAGGCTTCCGGTAAGACCGGCGCTGGTGCCATTGATCACCAGATCAAACTCCTGACCCGGCAACATATCAAAGCCGCAGGCGAGAATATAACCCTGCTCGGCAAAACCCTTGGACAGCTGTAACGCTTTCTCCAGAGTGCGGTTGGCAATCACCACATGCTGTGGCTGCTGTGCCATTAAAGGCTCTAATATGCCGCGAACAGCACCCCCGGCACCCAAAACCAACACGCGCTTGGCGCGAATCTGCCAGCCAAGATTTTGTAACATATCACTGACCATACCGACGCCATCGGTGGTGTCGCCGAGCACTGTGCCGTCCTCTTGCAGACTGAGCGTATTTACCGCACCAGCATGTCGTGCCCGCGGAGTTAAGCGCGCAGCATAAGAGTAAGCATCCTGCTTAAAGGGCACAGTAATATTCAGACCCTTACCTCCTGTAGCAAAAAATTCGTCCGCCGCGACATCGAAACCATCGGCGTCAACAAGCTGCTTGGTATAAGTCAGGGCTTGATCGGTCTCAGCAGCAAAGGCAGTGTGAATTTGCGGTGATCGGCTGTGATCTATCGGATTGCCAAAAACGGCGTATTTATCAACCATGTCAGACCCAGTCTTGAGGAATAAGGTATTTAGTATAGAGCTCAGCTTCGGCACTGTCCGGCTCAGGCGTCCAATCGTATTCCCAGCGCACCAGAGGCGGCAGGGACATCAAAATAGATTCAGTGCGACCACCGGTCTGCAGACCAAACAATGTGCCGCGATCCCAGACCAGATTAAATTCCACATAGCGACCCCGGCGATAGAGTTGAAACTGACGCTCGGCCTCGCTGAAAGCAATCTGGTGGCGACGCTCTAAAATAGGGATATAGGCGTCAGAGAAACTATCGCCAACGCTGCGCATAAAGGCAAAGCTCTGTTCGAAACCCAGCTCATTAAAGTCATCGAAAAACAGGCCGCCAATACCACGGGGTTCACTGCGATGCTTGAGGTAAAAGTAATCGTCGCACCATTTTTTAAAGCGCGGATAAAACTCTTCGGAAAAAGTATCGCAGGCGGACTTGGCAGTTTGATGCCAGTGCCGACAGTCTTCTTCGTTGCCGTAATAAGGTGTCAGGTCATAACCACCGCCAAACCACCAGACCGGTTCTGCACCTTCTTTCTCGGCAATAAAAAAGCGCACATTGGCATGGGAGGTTGGCGCATAGGGATTTTGCGGGTGAATAACCAGAGACACCCCCATGGCTTCAAAACGACGACCGGCTAATTCTGGGCGATGCTGAGTGGCTGATGCTGGCATTTCCGCGCCAAAGACATGGGAGAAGTTAACCCCGCCTTTTTCGATTATTCCACCATCCACTAAAACGCGGCTGCGGCCGCCACCGCCTTCTTCACGGACCCAGCGATCTTCCTTCCACTCGCCAGAGTCGACAGCACCCAGTTGCGCACAAATACTATCCTGCAACCCGAGTAGATATTCTTTGACTGCCTCCTTATCTATCGCCTGACCCTCAACCTTCACGAACAATCTCTCCACTTATCAAATGCCTGATTTCACTGGGCTTGGCTGCGTCACCTACGGTACCCGGTGTTAGAAAATCAAGAGCTTGAGCAAAATACCCTTGCACCTGCTCGGCGCTAGTGGCGGCAGGCTGACCCTGCGGATTGGCCGAGGTCGACACCAGCGGCCCGCCAAATAAATTACACAGAGCGGCTGCCAGGGGATGATTGGTAACACGCAGCGCCAGAGTATCATGGCCGCCACTAATCCACTCAGGTACAGAGCCATTGTTCGGCACTAGCCAGGTGGTGGGTTTCTGTTGAGGCGTTTGAAAGCGCTGCAGCGCGGCAGGCTCAAGGCCAGCTAGATAAGGAGCAAACTGCTCCGTGCTGGCGGCAATTAGTATCAAACCTTTACTATGACTGCGGCCTTTAAGTCGCAGCAATTTTTCGACTGCTGGCAGCGACTCTGGATCGCAACCCAAACCCCACACAGATTCGGTGGGGTAGGCGATGACCGCCTGCTGCTTCAGTAATTGCGCCGCGGCGCAGACCTGAGGATCGCTTAGCCACTCAGTCACGGACAATTATCCGTTGTTCAGTCTTTCCTGCAGGGCTGCATCTTTAGCAATAATAATTGCTGCATTGTCAGCGCGCTCTTGAACTAGCTTTTGATGCATGGACGCATCGGCAACACCGATTATTTGAGCTGCAAGGTAGGCTGCATTTTTAGCGCCCGCTTTACCGATCGCCACTGTAGCAACAGGAATGCCACCAGGCATCTGTACAGTTGAAAGCAGTGCATCCAAACCGTCCAGTGAACCATTGATAGGCACGCCAATCACTGGCTTCAAAGTAGTCGCTGAAACAGCACCGGCGAGGTGGGCCGCCATGCCAGCGGCACAGATAAAGGCCGCGCAGCCGCGAGCGTCTGCATCGGTAACATAGCTGTGGGTTGCCGCCGGTGTACGGTGGGCAGATGTCACCTTTACTTCAAAGGGGATATCGAATTTTTTAAGAATTTCAAAGCTGGCTTCCATCACCGGTAAATCCGAATCAGAGCCCATTAGAATTGCAACAAAAGCAGTGGTCATTTTTGACACTCCCAATTAGAAAGCGCGGAGGCTACCGGAAGTTTGAATCCGGCGCAATAGTTGACCTAGCGCAGTATTCGACCACTTTATCTGTGCGGTTCATTTAAGTCGTTGGTAGAGGCCGTTTTGACTTTCAATTAGGCCTTTTATTTCCAGTGCCACGAGCAGCCGAGACAGCTCAGCTACCGAAAATGAGCCGTCAGTAATTAGGCTATCCATATCCGCAGGCTCAAAGCCAAGCCGCTCTAAGAGCCGCAACTCCTCGGCCTCAAGATTTGGCTCCGGAAATGGCGCAACCGACGGCGATTGAACATTTGGAGACATAACGTCTAAGGCCAACCCTGACAGTGCACCTTTTAGCTGCTCAACGATCTCTTCAGCCTTTTCCACAAGATGGGCTCCCTGCTTAATCAAATGGTGACAGCCACGACTCTGGGGATTATGAATAGAGCCGGGAATGGCAAATACCTCACGATCCTGTTCCAGGGCATAGCGTGCAGTAATTAATGAACCACTCCTCAGAGCGGCCTCCACCACCAGCACGCCCAAACTAAGGCCGCTGATAATACGATTTCTGCTCGGGAAGTTAGTCGCTAGGGGCTTGGTGGTGGGTTCGAACTCTGTAATTAGCGTACCGCCCTGATCGATAATTTGCTCTGCTAGATTAAGATGGGCGCGGGGATAAATGGCATCTATGCCAGTTGCCATAACGGCAATGGTTTTCCCCTGGGCATTCAGTGCTCCAATGTGGGCAGCACCGTCCACACCATGGGCCAATCCACTGGTGATAACAAAGCCCCCGGCAGCCAAGTATTGGCTCCACGCCCTGGCATTGTCACTTCCGCCACGAGTCATGCGACGGCTGCCCACAACCGCAATCTGTGGAAGGTGAAGGTTTTCTATATTGCCGCGTAAATAAAGCAGGCGAGGAGCGCCGCCAGTCTGTCTTAATTGATCGGGATAATCTGCGCTGGTGATGGGAATAATACAAGCTCCACAATTTTCTGTGCGCTGCTCAATAGCATCCACCGCCTGCCGCCAATTGCCCTGCTCATATTGCTCGCGAAGATTCTGCAGCAGCGGGTGAAATGATTGCGGGAAGTCTTCAAGAGGTTGCTCAAAAATACACCCATAAGTCAGCGCCTGCTCGAGCAGCTGGCGCTGAAACTTGGGGGTAAATTTTATGAGGTGCTGAGATACCAGCGCATAATGACATTCCCTGTCCATGCGGTATTCCTAAAGTGCTGTGTACTTGGTTCAGTGTACAGTGCCGTTTTAAGCGTCGTTTGCCATCGGCTCTGTGTTAGGGGTTACGCAGCAGATCGCCCAGATCAATTTGCCTGTCTGCTTCCATTACCAGAGCAAAGCTCATCTTCTCATAGGTATCAAAGACCATTAACAGGCCGATGCGCTCATCCGGCAAGCGTACTCGCTCGCCAGCAACACGGTCTTTAACCAATTCACCGCGCTTAAAAATAGCCAGGGTATCGCCAGACTGCAATCCATCTCGATCACCGCGATTAAGCGCCACAACATCAAGAGCACCTGCATTGCGCACACCCTCTTCCATATGCATCACCGACCCGGTGATCGCCGTTTCTGGCGCCCGGGGATAAAAGGTCGATGCCAATGTTCTCTCTTCCACTACCAGCAGGCGATCCTTGATGCGAATCTCGCCTTCAGCACGACTGACGCTTAGGGTGGCAACATCCTTTTCCAGAGCTTTGATTCTCGCGGCGCCAATATCTATGGCCCTGATTCCAAGTAATTCGCCAGTCTCAGGGTCTGTGTAGGGCTCGCCACGGCGGTAGATTCCATAATTTAGACGGTTCGCAGTGAAGTCTCCGCGAGCATAAAAATCATCGCTCATACCCACCAGAATACGTCGCTCAGCGCCGCCGAGAACATAGGGCGCGCCATTCAATGTGGCGTCGTCTGTAACTCGGGTTTTGGATAGAAAGGTGCTGATAACATTTAACGGCAGGGCACTGATAGCATCGTCGTGATCTAGGCTGCGGATTTTCGGAGACAGCTTCACCTCGCGGCTACGGACAATCTTAAGTTGGGGCACGCCATTGATGTACACCAGGCTGATAACATCACCGGGATAAATTAGATGGGGGTTGTCGATCTGCTGGTTGGCGTACCATATTTCTGGCCACATCCAGGGGTCCTGTAAAAACACTGCTGAGATATCCCACAGCGTGTCGCCGCGAACTACGGTGTAACTATTGGGGATATCTTCATTGATCAAAACGCTTTGATTGGAGAAGCTCGGAGTACTAATCAGGCTTGTAAAAAGCACAGTTGCCAGTAGCGCCGTACTGAATGCGAATTTTTTCATGTTTCTGAGTCCTTTCTCCGGGCAGGGTTAGTGTATAATTTGAGTCTTTTCTGATAGCGCCAAAAAGGTGCTTAATGAGAACTTAATGGAAAGCGCCGCCGGGTTAACTTAATGGTAGCAGCGCTTTTAACTTTTTTTTAGAATTTCATCACATCTACTATGGCTATATTAAAGATACTCGAATTCCCAGATCCCCGACTGCGCACCGTTGCAAAGCCGGTTACTGACGTGGATGAGACGATAAAACGTCTGATCGAGGATATGTTTGACACCATGAAAGACGCTCAGGGTATTGGCTTAGCGGCATCACAAATTGATGTGCACCTGCGGGTTATCGTCATGAACCTGGGTGAAGACGATATAGGCCCGAGGGTCTTTATCAACCCTGAAATCGAAACCCTCGACGACAGCGTTGACCCCTATGAAGAGGGCTGCCTCTCGGTTCCCGGATTTTATGAGAAGGTTGACCGCCCGGCCCATGTGATGATTCGCGCCCTGGATGGCGAGGGCAAGGCCTTTGAAAAAGAGGCCCACGGCCTACTAGCGGTCTGTATTCAGCATGAAATTGATCATCTGGAAGGCAAATTATTTGTCGACTATCTGTCGCCTTTTAAACGCCAGCGGATTCGCAAGAAGCTCGAAAAAATTCATCGCCAGAATGCATAGGACGTCTGTCACTTGAGAGTACTCTTTGCAGGAACGCCAGACTTCGCCGCGGCACACCTGCAGGCCTTGCTCGACGCTCCCGATATTTCAGTTATTGGCGTTTACAGCCAACCGGACCGGCCCGCTGGCCGCGGTAAAAAGCTTACCGCCAGCCCGGTTAAAAAGCTCGCCCTCGAGCATCAGCTGCCTGTATTCCAGCCACAATCCCTAAAAGACCCTGATCAGCAGCGTATCTTAAGTGAACTACAAGCCGATATTATGGTGGTGGTGGCCTATGGCCTTATTTTGCCCCAAGCCGTATTGGATGCGCCGCGACTGGGCTGTATCAACGTGCACGCCTCCATTTTGCCGCGCTGGCGTGGCGCAGCACCTATTCAGCGCGCCATTGAAGCCGGTGACTCGGAAACCGGTGTGACCATTATGCAGATGGACGCCGGTCTCGACACTGGCGCCATGTTGAGTATTTCGCGCTGCGCAATTAACGGCAGCGAGACCAGCGCCAGCCTGCACAGCAAATTAGAACAGCTTGGCACACCCGCATTGCTGCATACGCTTGAAGTGCTAAATAATGGGCTTGCAGTGGCTGTGGAGCAAGACGATGAGCTGAGCTGCTATGCAGCAAAAATTACTAAGCAGGAGGCTCTGATCGATTGGAGCCAGTCCGCACAGAGTTTGGACCGCCAGATCCGCGCCTTTAATCCTTTCCCCGCGGCTTACACTACATTGGGTGAACTGCGCATCAAAATTTGGCAGGCCGAGCCAACCCCAGTCTCAGGCAGGGCGCCAGGTCAGATTATTTCCGCGGATAACGCTGGTCTACTGGTTAGTTGCGGCGAGCAATCACTACTTTTAAGCGAAATACAGTTGCCGGGGAAATCACGTATGGCCGTCTCTGAAGTCCTCAAATCCCGCGGCGAGTTATTCGCACCCAGCACGCTGTTAGCCTCTTGATAAATACCCGCGTCGCTGTGGCCGAAGTCATAGCTCAGGTTCTGCGTGGCAAATCACTCTCAGCTCTGCTTCCCGAGTACGCCAATAAAGTGGCTGAAAAAGATATTGGTCTGTTTAAAGAACTCTGTTTTGGCACCCTGCGCTGGTATCCGGCGATTGAGCTTTTACTGCATGAACTGATGCAAAAGCCCATGCGCGAAAAAGAATTCGAGGTTCAGGGTCTGCTAGCCTGTGGACTCTATCAGCTGATGCATACCCGCATCGCCGATCACGCGGCGATCAATGAAACCGTTACTGCTGTGACCAAACTCAAGCGCCCCTGGGCCAAAGGCTTGGTCAATGCGGTGTTGCGGAATTTTCTTCGCCAGCGCACGGAACTGGAAGCCAAACTGGCTAAAAACCCGATTTTCGTTCGCGCGCATCCCCAGTGGTTACTCGACGGCCTGTTCAATTCATGGGGATCTGCGGTGGCGATCGACGTGCTTGCCGCCAACAATCACCAGGCACCCATGACATTGCGGGTTAATCAGTTACAGGGCTCGCGAGATGAGTATCTGCAGCAGCTCAGCGCAGCCAATATAGAAGCTCAGGCTACTGAACAGAGCGAGCAGGGCATACAGCTGCAGTCGGCAACGGATGTTGCCGCATTGCCAGGCTGGAGTGAGGGCGCAGTCAGTGTGCAAGATGAGGCGGCTCAGCTGGCGGCAGTTTTATTAGAATTGGAACCCAACCAGCAAGTGCTCGACGCCTGCTGTGCCCCAGGGGGCAAGACCTGCCACATTCTCGAAGCCCAACCACAGCTCACTAAGGTGGTTGCCGTGGAGCTGGAAAGTCGACGCCTGCCGCGGGTCGAAGAAAACCTCCAGCGCCTTGGCCTAAAGGCCGATTTGGTAATAGGCGATGCCAGCACAACTGCTGACTGGTGGGACGGTAAACCGTTCCACCGCATCCTCCTCGACGCACCCTGTTCAGCCAGCGGCGTGATTCGTCGCCACCCAGATATCAAACTACTGCGCAAGTCGACGGATATTGTTAAGCTAGCCGAATTGCAGCTGCAGCTACTGCGCAGCCTCTGGCAGAGCCTAGAAGAGGGCGGCATACTCCTGTATGCAACCTGCTCGGTTCTGCCCCAAGAAAACGATCAGGTGATCGAGAAATTTTTAGCTGAAACCCCAGCAGCTGGGCTATACAACATAGAAGCCGATTGGGGAATCAAAACCGATTTTGGGCGACAGCTATTCCCCATGATCAATGGCAACGACGGGTTTTATTACTCGCGATTGCGTAAAACAAGCCAAAAGTAAGCGGATAAACAGCCGGGCTATTAAGTAATGAAAATAATAATTGTTGGGGCAGGGCAGGTTGGCGGCACACTCGCAGAGCATCTCGCCCGCGAGTACAACGACATAACCGTTGTCGATATCAACGAAGCCACACTGCGGGGACTGCAGGATCGACTTGATATTCGCACTGTAATCGGCACCGGGTCGCACCCAGATGTGCTGGTCAATGCCGGTATCGAAGAAGCGGATATGCTGGTCGCAGTAACCAACAGCGATGAGATCAATATTATCGCCTGTCAGGTGGCCTACTCGCTGTTTCACACCCCAACCAAAATCGCCCGCATCCGCTCACGCAATTACACCAATCCAAAATACAAAGCCAAACTCTTCAACGACAAACATATGCCTGTGGATGTGATGATCACTCCAGAGATGGTGGTCAAAGACTACATACAAAAATTGATCGAACAGCCCGGCGCGCTGCAGGTATTAGATTTTGCCGACGGCGCTATTCAACTGGTGGGCCTGCGGGCGGTTAAAGACAGTCCACTAGTGGGTCAACAGCTGCGCTTCTTAAAAGAGCATATGCCCGATGCGGATGCTCGAGTGGCCGCGGTGTTTGGTAAAGATGGGGCTATTTTCCCCACTGGTGAAACCGTTATTGAAGATGGCGATGAGGTGTTCTTTGTCGCCGCGAAAAAGAATATTCGCAAAGTGATGAGCGAACTTCGACGCCTAGAAAAACCCTATCACCGCCTAATGATCGCTGGCGGCGGCAATATTGGTTTCAGCTTGGCCAAGGCCCTGGAAAAAGACTACAACATCAAGATCATTGAATACTCGACAGGACGAGCTCGATACCTCTCGGAAAAACTTAATAAGAGCGTGGTTCTAAATGGCTCGGCAACTGATCAAGAATTATTGCTCGATGAGAACATAAACAAGACCGATGTGTTTTTGGCCCTGACCAATGATGACGAAGTGAATATCATGGCCTCACTGCTGGCGAAAAAGCTCGGTGCCCGCAAGGTAATGACACTGATTAACAACCCAGTCTATGCCGACCTGATGCAGGGTGGAGTGATTGATATAGCTATCTCACCCCAGCAGGCAACCACCAGCTCGCTACTCTCTCATGTTCGCCAGGGGGATATGGTTTGCGTGCACTCACTACGGCGTGGTGCCGCAGAAGCACTGGAAATAATTGTTCATGGCGATGAGAAAAGCTCTAAGGTTGTAGGCCGTGCTATCGGCGATATTAAATCGCCGCCCGGGGCCACTCTTGCTGCCTTGGTGCGCAACGGTGAAGTATTGATCGCCCACCACGACACTGTAATCCAGACTGGCGACCATGTGATTGTCTTTGTGGTTGATAAAGCCAACACCAAAGCGATCGAAAAACTGTTCTCTGTGAGCTTCTCATTTTTTTAGGTCATCTAAACTATCTAGGCCATCTAGAGCAACTAAACCATTTAGGGCATAGCCACTAATGCATCTCAATATCATAGCCAGAATACTTGGACTGCTGCTGATGATCTTCAGCCTGACCATGTTGCCACCGATTTTGGTGGCGGTTTTATATGGAGAAAATACGTCGTCTACCTTTGCCATCGCCTTTGGTATTACAGTGGCTGTAGGCTTGGCATTCTGGTTGCCGTCGAAACAGGTGAACGCGGATATGCGCACCCGCGACGGTTTTTTGATCACGGTTTGCTTTTGGTTGGTGCTGAGTACCTTTGGTGCCCTGCCGCTGATGCTGACCGAGGCGCTCAATCTAAGCTTTATCAACGCACTGTTTGAGTCGGTTTCTGGACTAACCACCACTGGCGCAACGGTTATCTCAGGACTCGATGATCTACCTAAGTCGATTCTCTACTATCGCCAGCAACTGCAGTGGCTCGGTGGTATAGGTATAGTCGTGATCGCGGTTGCCATACTACCTATGCTCGGGGTCGGTGGTATGCAGCTCTATCGCACAGAGACTCCTGGGCCAGTAAAGGACTCGAAACTGACACCACGGATCCGCGAGACCGCCAACGCATTGTTCAAGATTTACCTGGCCCTGACTGCGGTCTGTGCGCTGGCCTATTGGCTGGCGGGTATGTCTGGATTCGATGCTATCAGCCACAGCTTTTCCACAGTCTCTATTGGCGGCTTTTCAACTCATGATGCCAGTATTGGCTTCTTTGATAGTTCAGCAATCATGGCTATCTGCGCGTTCTTTATGGTGATCTCCGGACTCAACTTTGCCCTGCACTTTCATGTTTGGCACGACCGCAAGATATCCCACTACTGGTTAGACCCGGAAGCGCGGATGTATATCTATCTGCTTGTTGGGGGCGTGGCGATTACCTGCCTATACCTCTATTACAGCGATACCTATGGCTGGAGCGAGAGTATCCGCCAGGGTGGTTTCCATCTGATTTCAATCATGACCACTACCGGTTTTACCACCGATAACTTCAGTGCCTGGCCGACATTCCTGCCGTTCTTTTTAATCTTTCTATCGTTTTTTGGTGCCTGTGCCGGATCTACCGGCGGCGGTATCAAGATAGGACGTATGCTGATTTTGGGTCAGCAGTGCATTCGTGAGATCTATCGTCTGGTGCATCCCAATGCTCTGTTACCGATCAAGATTCACAATCGGCGTATTCCCAGCCGCGTTGCCGATGCGATCTGGGCTTTCTTTGGCGCCTATCTGGCGATCTTTTATTTGATGGTGTTGCTGTTGCTGGCTTCGGGACTCGATTACGTCACGGCCTGGTCAGCCACTGCCGCGTCGCTGAATAACCTCGGACCAGGCTTGGGTGAAGTGGCGATTAACTTTGCCGACCTCAATGGTTTTGCCAAGTGGGTGCTGTGCTGGGGAATGTTGCTGGGACGTCTAGAGATATTCACCTTGCTGGTACTGTTTACGCCAACCTTCTGGAAGAGTTAAACCCGCTGGGTCTAAGCTATTAAATAAACCCAGCCTCATTACAGTGTGGGCTATTCTTGTCCACGAGCCTTGTAATAGGCTTCTTCTGAAATCCCATGATAGGCCTTGGACTGTTTTGCAAAGGCGCGCATGGAGTCGGTGATGCGCTTGGCCAGAGGATTCTCCGCGGCCATTTCGTCGACCACTATGATTGAGATGCGCTGCAACTCAGCCAGAACATCATCAGGCAATTTCTTAACCTGTACCCCATGGGTCTCAACCAGCTCAATCAACGCCGCATTGTTGCGCGCTGTATATTCATCGAGCATATTTTGATTGGCAGCACGGGCAGCAGACTCAACAATAGCCTGAAGATCATCAGGCAGAGATTCCAGGGCCTGCTTGTTAATAATTAATTCCAGAGTCGGGCCCGGCTCTTGCCAGCCTGGGTAATAGTAATATTTAGCAATCTGATGAAAACCAAAGGCCAGATCATTGTAGGGGCCAACCCACTCGGCAGCGTCTATTTCACCGGTTTGCATGGAGGTGTAAATTTCGCCACCAGACCGCTGCACCGACATGCCACCGGCACGGGTGAAAACTTCACCGCCAAGACCGGGAATACGCATCTTCAGGCCTTTAATATCGGCCATGGAATTGATCTCACGGTTGAACCAACCGGCCATCTGCACACCTGTATTGCCACCAGCATAGGGCACCAGATTAAACGGCTCGTAGAGTTCCCGCCACAGCTCAAGACCACCGCCGTAATGTAACCAAGCGTTCATTTCCTGGGCATTGAGGCCAAAGGGGACTGCGGTGAAAAAGGCACTAGCGGGAATCTTTCCCTGCCAATAATAAGCAGCGCCATGACCCATCTCGGCAGTGCCTTGGGAAACCGCATCAAAAACTTCAAAAGCGGGGACTAACTGGCCAGCACCAAAGACTTTAATCTTTAGGCGACCATTGCTCATACGCTCAACATTTTCCGCGAAGTGCTCCGGCGCTAAGCCAAGACCAGGAAAGTTTTTCGGCCAGGTGGTGACCAGCTTCCAGCTAAATGTCTCAGCAGATTTTGTCTCTACACTCATATCTGTAGTGGTGCTTTCGCCACCACAGCCAACAAGTGCAAGGCACAACAGTGCGGCCCAAGTTATACGCATTTTGATCCCCTTATTATTGCCCGCCATCACTAGTGCGCTCTATTTTCTTAGAGCGCCAGTAGATTGGCCGAGGCTAAAATCAATATTTTAGTTCCCACTTCGGCAAAGCGCACATGCACTCTGGCCCGCGGACCATTTCCTTCAAAATTCAATATCACACCTTCACCATAGACCTGGTGATTGACACCCTGACCCAGGGAAAACCCAGTTTCGTCGCCGGAGTCACTGCGCATTAATCCACTGGAGGCACTAGAAGCATAGCTAGTCGGCCGGCTGATTGTATTTTGCAGACGGACTTCTTCGATTACCTCTTTGGGAATATCGCGGACAAATCGAGACACCGAATTAAACGACTCGGTACCGTAAATCGATCGGCTTTCAGCAAAGGTAAGATAGAGCTTTTGCATGGCCCGGGTAATGCCTACATAGGCGAGGCGGCGTTCTTCTTCGAGACGGCCCGGCTCATCCAATGACATTTTATGAGGGAATAAATTTTCTTCCACGCCAGCAATAAAGACCAGTGGAAACTCCAAGCCCTTGGCACTGTGTAGCGTCATTAACTGCACTGCATCCTGGTCTTCATCGGCCTGACGGTCCCCAGAGTCCAAGGCCACCTGATCGAGAAATTGCGGCAGTATCGGCAGGTCTTTGTCTTCGGCTTCATAGTTGCGACAGGCGCCAACCAGTTCTTCCAAGTTTTCCACCCGTGCCTGACCGCGCTCGCCTTTCTCGCGCTTGTGCATCTCGATAAGACCGCTGCGCTGGATGGCATGTTCAGCCTGCTCATAGAGTTCTAACTCTTCCAGCTGACCGCTCATTTCATTGATCATTTCTAAAAAGACAGCGACGGCGTTAATCGCTCGGCCGGGCATACGCTTTTCCGTGACAATTTTTTCCGAAGCGCGCCACATAGAGATTTGATCTTCACGAGCCAGCGCACGAATAGTCTCAACCGTACGATCGCCAATGCCGCGGGGTGGCACATTGACCACCCGCTCAAAGGCAACATCGTCGTGACAGTTCATCATCATACGCAGATAGGAGAGGGCGTTTTTAATTTCCAGACGCTCATAAAAGCGCTGGCCGCCATAAATGCGGTAGGGAATATCCGCTTGAAGCAATGCGGCCTCAAGTACCCGAGACTGAGCATTGGATCTATAGAGAATAGCCGAGTCTGCACGGAGATTTCCCTGATTGACCCATGTCTGCAGACGATCGGCAATATAGCGCGCTTCGTCATGCTCATTAAATGCGGCATAGAGCGCGATCGGCTCTCCTTCGCCGGAATCCGTCCAGAGGCTTTTCCCCATACGCTCTGCATTCTTTGAGATCACGGCATTCGCGGCAGTTAGAATATTGGAGGTGGAGCGATAGTTTTGCTCCAACTTTACCGTGTGGGTATCAGGATAGTTGCGCTCGTAGTGGAGAATATTTTCCACCTTGGCACCGCGCCAGCCATAGATCGACTGGTCGTCATCCCCCACAGCAGTGACACCAGACACTTTTCCGGCGAGTAATCTCAGCCAGGCATACTGCACCGCATTGGTATCTTGAAACTCATCGACCAATATATGCTGGAAGCGCTGCTGATAATGGTCGAGCACCGCGGGATGATCACGCCACAGCTCCAGGGCACGGAGTAATAGCTCAGCGAAGTCGATCACCCCAAGACGGTTACAGACCTCTTCATACTCGCGGTAGATTCGCAGCATGGTGGCCATATGAGGATCGCCGGTTTCCTGAATATGGGCTGCACGGAGACCTTCATCTTTTTGCCCGTTGATCCACCACTGTGCCTGTTTCGGCGGCCAGCGTTGCTCATCCAGATCCATACTGCGCATCACCCGTTTAACCAGACGCAGCTGGTCATCGGAGTCGAGGATCTGAAAATTTTCAGGCAGTTTGACGTCTTTCCAATGGGCCTTTAACAGGCGGTGAGCCAAACCATGGAAAGTCCCCACCCACATGCCACGCAGTGACATACCCATCAGCTCATCAATGCGCTCGCGCATTTCACGGGCTGCCTTGTTGGTGAAGGTCACCGCCAAGATAGAATAGGGAGAGAGGTTATCGACCTGAATTTTCCAGGCGATACGATGCACAAGCACACGAGTCTTGCCACTACCTGCGCCAGCCAACACCAATAGGTGCTGCTTGTCGCTGGTAACCGCTTCTTCTTGCGCCGCGTTTAATTTTTCGAGTATCGAGGTAACGTCCATAGCGCAGTATTCTACCAACATGTTCCCCGGAGTTGTTGGCCATTCTTAGGTTTACTGAGAGTTTATTCCGCCCCAATTATTAGGGTGCAAAACATTTATTTACTACAAAACTAGCATTATTGGCCCATTTCTTGTAAATTTTTTACATAACTCTATTTGACTTACCTATTAGCGCTACTATTAGCCCTTCTAATATCTCCACTATTGGCTCGTTTATGAAACCCGCACAGCTCACCCAAACCATCAGCGACACAATGGACGATCTCCGTAAATCGGAGCGCAAAGTCGCCGAATTTGTTCTCAAAGAACCCCTAGGGGTGATCCGCATGCGCATTGTCGATCTGGCGCAACAGGCGGGTGTCAGTGAGCCGACAGTGGTGCGTTTCTGCCGCGCTGTGGGCTGCCATGGCTTTCAAGACTTTAAGCTAGCGCTGGCACAGCAGCTGGCCTCGAGCCCGAGCTATGGGCAAATTGCCGTGACAGATACAGATTCAACTAGGGAATACACTCACAAAGTTTTTGACTCTACTGTAGATACACTCTTAAAGGTTCGTGACAGCTTAGCGCTGGATATTCTCGAAGCGGCAGTGGCAGCGATTTGCAGTGCCCAGCGGGTAGAGTTTTATGGCTTTGGTGCCTCCGCGGCTGTAGCCTTTGACGCCCAGCATAAATTCTTCCGCCTGCAAATTACCTCTGCGGCCTACTCAGATCCTCACCTACAGAATATGTCAGCCACCTCACTGCAACCTGGCGACGTGGTTATAGCCATCTCCCAGTCGGGACGCACACAGGCACTGTTGGATTCTATGGAGTTGGTTAAGCGTTCAGGAGGGATTGTTATCGGCTTGGCGCCCAGCGGAACACCCATAGCGCGCAGTGCAAATATCGCTATCGAAATCGATGCCAAGGAAGATATTCAGATCTACACTCCGCTGTCTTCTCGGATTGCACACTTAGCGGTTATAGATGTGTTGGCCATTGGCGTGGCGCAGAAGAAAGGGCCACAGCTTCAGGCTCACTTGCAGCAATTGCAATCAGGGCTGTCTTCTCTGCGAATCGATTAAGCTAACTTAACAATTTATTTTAGGTGCTGAATAAGTAGAGTCGGAACATTGTGCGTATGAGATTTTATTGTGGCGACAAGGGTGTTTTCTTTGATCCCCTTTTTAACTGGCGTCACATCAACACCCTCGCTCAAAAGTCTTTTATGCGCCCGTTCTATATTTTCAACATCCCAGGTCAGGCCCCATAGTTTGTCATTAGGTGGTTGATCGTCAGGTTTTTCAACGATTTCTAATGTTGTTTTATTCAGCCTGAAAAACAATATTCTGATGTTCCAGCGTTCGACAATTTTGTCCAGCGCCAATCTGATATTAAAAATATCTCTGTAGACCTTTATCAGCCCATCGGCATCATTGGTTTGGATAACCAAATGATCAAGCTTTCTTATGGATGAGGGATCATAGGATTTCGGGGAAAGGAGCTCTCCCACGGTGTGTTGAATAGCAAAAGAAAACAGACCCCGAGTAAGCTCGGGCGGTAGAAATAGATTCTTCCATTCACGTTTTTTTTGATCATTATTGCTACTGCCTTCTCCATCAGAGGGTTCAGGGAGAGTAAAACCTTTTTCCCTGAGAGCACTAGAAACCGCATGTATATTATCAGTTCCAAATACAGCACCCATTAGCCCTTCGCCACTTTTCGCTAGATGATCATTAACTAAATCTGCGCCCGGGCCATTGGCCGTGGCAGCTAAAAGCTCAAAGTAAGTGTTTTGAAAATTAAACAGGCAGTTACTGGTGCCGAACGCGGCGTGTTCACCCTTCCATACCGAACTGAGACCAAATATTTTTGAGTAATTTTCTTCCGCCTCACTTAAGTCTTTAACAGCGACAATAATATGATCTAGGGCGTTAAACATAATTATCCTGTTTTAAAATTGAAAGCTGAGTTAGCCAAATAAAACTTCGTAAAATAACCTACCAGGCAGTAGTGTAAATGCTCCTGCCAGAATAAGTGCCCCTACATAAACGCCGATCATAGAACTCATGTGCGATTTTTTATATTTCTTTAATTTTGTTTTCTTGAATTTTTTTATGCTCCATATCGAATAGATTAGAGAGCCTATGGTCAATGGAATCAACAAGTGTATAAAGGAGTATTCCCCGGGGGTAATTTCCTGAATAAATATTGCGGTTAAAGAAATCGTTAACAGCCAGGCAACCCAAATTCGTCCGAAGAGTTTATGTTTCGTTGTGCCCTTTCTGGTGAGGAAAATATACAACCCCAGTGGAACAGCGGTCAGAGCAAAAAAAGCATGGATATAAATAATGATCATATTTTCTCCAAAGGTCTGCACTTAAATCTACTTCACATGTAATGAAGTGAAGTGATTATTGAACGAACTGTGCCTGTGACACAGCTGCTTCATCAGTTCTAAGCCAGGTTTGTGTGCGGAAGAAGAAACCAACATAGCCTCGCATCATCAAACTACCATCTTCTATCCAGACTTTGGCTTTGTATTTTTCACCCTTACCAGAGTCAATGATGTAACCCCCTTCCCAGACACCGTCGCGATGTTTACTGAGATTTAACCAAGCTGTATTGCTGATAGGTTTTTCAAAGAATTTCTGTAATTCGCCCGTGCATTGAACACAAACATTATCGGGTTTCATGCCGGGGTAGTTGACCAGATAACCTAGGAGACGGTTATCTTTGATCTCTAGCTTCCAGAATGCAGTGACCTCACCTGATTGGTCATCGATACTTTTCCAATAGCCAGCAACTGTTGACTCTGCGGAAGTAATCATACTTAAGAACAATAGAGTGGGCAGAATAACTGCTCTAATTAGCTTCATTTTGTAGTTTCCTTTTTTCTTTTTCTTTTTCTTTTTCTTTTTCTTTTTCTTTTTCTTTTTCTTTTTTACTAGTCAACTGTGACTGAATTAATTTGGATGTAAATGTTTTTTTATTTGTTATTATTTCTTGCAGAATGCCTCAAAATTCCTTGCCGCATTCTCAGACAACTCCGAAAAATACATTGCTGCAGCATATGATTTTTCAGATTTTTTCTCTTTCCCTGCTGTTCTTTCTTTTCCTGCGGTTTTTAATAATTCCCCAGACGTATATAAGAAAAATCCTGCGGCTTCGCTAATTTTTTTACAGTCTTCACTCTCCCAAAGCCCTATATCGGACTCTTCAGCATATGAGCATCCTGAGATAGGAATTAGCAAAATTAATAAACAGAAGAAGGGGGTAAATTTATTCATAATGTAACCTCTGGTTCGGAAAAGTAGGTTAGTAAACTAACGCAGATAGTATCAAGATTTCACAAGGTCTCGCTAGTCAAAAGTGAACAACCCCAGTACCCAAAACTATTCCACTGTAACTGATTTCGCTAAGTTGCGCGGCTGATCTACGTCAGTGCCTTTGAGCAAGGCAACATGGTAGGAAAGCATCTGTAGTGGCAGGGTATAAATAATCGCTTCGAGACTTTTTGGCACATGGGGCATATCGATAACAGTAGTACCTGGCTCACTGACAAAGCCACTGGCAACATCGGCGAAGACAAAAAGCTGGCCACCGCGGGCGCGCACTTCATGCAAATTGGATTTCAATTTTTCCAATAATTGATTATTCGGCGCCACAGTTACCACTGGCATATCTTCATCAACAAGCGCCAATGGTCCGTGTTTTAATTCACCGGACGGATAAGCCTCGGCGTGAATATAGGAAATTTCTTTAAGTTTTAGTGCACCTTCTAGGGCAATGGGATACTGCTCCCCGCGACCTAAAAACAGTGCATGCTGTTTATTGGCAAAGGATTCTGAAACTGCTTCAATGACCGAGTCTAGAGCCAGTACTTGACTGCATAGTTGCGGCAGTTGGTGAAGATTTTCCACCAACTCTTTTTCAACAGCTGCGTTCAATCCACGGTGTTTAGCCAGAGAGATGGCTAATAGCTGTAGTGCTGCCAGCTGGGTAGTAAAGGCCTTGGTCGAGGCCACACCAATCTCCGGGCCGGCGAGGGTCATCAGTGAAATATCGGATTCTCGGACCAGTGAACTGTTGGCCACATTGCAGATTGCTAAAAAGCCGAGGTAGCCATTTTCTTTGGCTTTGCGCAGTGCTGAAAGTGTATCTGCAGTTTCACCGGACTGAGAGATGGTGACAAAAAGCGTTGCTGCAGGAACTGGTACTTTGCGGTAGCGGTATTCACTGGCGACTTCTACTTGGCATGGAATGCCTGCATATTCTTCAATCCAATATTTGGCTACTAGACCGGAGTGAAAACTTGTTCCGCAGGCAATGATATGAATGTTTTGAGTTTTGGAAAATAGTACCTCAGCTTTGTAGCCAAAAATGGCTTCGTGAATATGGTCAGCCGCTAATCGTCCGCTGAGTGTGTTGGCCAAAACGGTGGGCTGCTCAAAGATTTCTTTTTGCATAAAGTGACGGTATTGACCTTTTTCTGCAATTTGCTCTGCTTCATCTAACTTGTCGATGGGTCGCTCTACCTGAGTACCAGACTGATCAAAAATACTGTAACTGGAGCTAGTCAGTTCAACCAGATCACCTTCCTCTAAAAAGATAAAACGATCGGTTACTTGGCGCAGGGCCATCTGATCTGAGGCAATAAAATGTTCATCTATACCGACGCCAATGACCAGTGGACTGCCACTACGGGCGGCGACAATCGTATCAGGAAAGTCTTCGGCGATCACACCCAGTGCGTAGGCACCCTCAAGTCGAGAAATAGTTTTCTCAACCGCACTGCGTAAATTTTGGTCTTTTTGTAAATAATAATGCACCAGATGGGCAACCACTTCGGTGTCTGTAGCAGACAGTATCGAGTAACCGGCTGAAATCATTTCCTGACGCAGTTCATTGTGATTTTCAATTATTCCGTTGTGTACAACTGAGACGCCGGCAGAATTATGGGGATGAGAATTAATGCTGCTGGGCTCGCCGTGAGTGGCCCAGCGGGTGTGGGAGATACCGGTTGTCCCACTGATGGGGTTAGCTTCTGCAACTTTGACTAGCTCCGCTACTTTGCCAATATTTTTTCGTGTTTGGAGCTTTTTCTGATTATCGATAATCGATAAGCCGGCGGAGTCATAGCCGCGATATTCCAGGCGACGCAGTCCTTCAATTAAAATTTTATACACATTTCTCTGGGTTGCTGCTCCGACAATTCCGCACATATTCAAACTTCCTATTGGTTTTTGGTCGGGCGTTTCCAGCCCGCTATATTGCGTTGTTTGGCTCGGCCAACGGCTAGATTACCTGCGGCTACAGTTGAATTAATGGTTGAGCCTGCGGCGATAAAACTATCCTCTTCTAGAGAGACTGGCGCTACCAGAGTACTATTGGACCCAATAAAACTGTTGTCGCCAATTTCGGTTGTGTGTTTATTGACGCCGTCGTAATTGCAGGTGATGGCGCCGGCGCCAACATTAACATTTTCACCCAGCTCCGCATCACCCACATAGCTGAGGTGGTTGATCTTGCTGCCGTTGCCAACAATAGCCTTTTTGGTTTCTACAAAGTTACCCACTTTCGTGTTGGAGCCCAACTGGGTGCCAGGACGGATACGAGCAAAGGGGCCCAGCACAGCAAAATCACCAATGGTGGACTGTTCAATCACTGTATTGGCTTTTATCTCAACACCGTCGCATATGCGACTGTCGGTAATCTGGCAGTTTGGGCCTATGCGGACGTTGGAGCCAATCGTGACAGTCCCTTCGAAGATGCAGTTTATGTCGATAAAATTATCGGTACCGGCGATCAGAGTGCCGCGCTGATCATAACGTGCTGGATCGGCCAGGCTGGTGCCTGAAGCCATTAACTGCTCAGCTAACTGCAGCTGGTAAGCGCGCTCGAGAGTGGCTAGCTGTTGACGGCTATTAATGCCTTCGACTTCGCTGGCTGATATAGGTTGCACGCCATTTATGCTGTAGCCAGCCCTGCGAGCAATGGCAATCAAATCGGTGAGATAGTATTCACTCTGGGCGTTCTGGTTACCGATCTTGGGCAGCCAGGCGTTAAGAAGCTCGGTGGTGAGAGCCATTACACCTGTATTGACTTCAGAGACCTTTAGCTGATCCGAGTTGGCATCTTTTTGCTCAATTATGGCTTCAATCGCACCTTGGTCATCGCGAATAATACGGCCATAACCATTAGGATCGGCTAACTCTATGGTCAGCAGAGAGATATGCTCGTCGTCCACGGCGTCAAGCATCTTGGCAATGGTAGCGGGCGTAATCAGCGGCACATCGCCATAAAGAATAATGACCTTGGCCTGGTCTCTCAGCTCGCCCAATGCACACTTAACCGCGTGGCCGGTGCCAAGCTGTTCGCTCTGCTCGACCATGGTAAAGGCTGAATCAGGGTAAGTAGCGCGAACAAGTTCTGCACCGTGGCCAGTGACAACGATCTTGTGGGCGTCCTCCATCTTATCGGCAGCGTCTAGCACATGAGTCAACATCGGCTTACCGGCAAGCTTATGGAGGACTTTGGGAAGCTGGGACCGCATGCGCGTGCCTTTGCCTGCAGCGAGAATAACAATATCCGTTTTTGTCATAGTTTGTTCACTTTTACCACGGCGGGATAATAATATAGGGGTCAGGTTACTGTCTAAAGCAGGCCTACACAACCCTAGGGGGAAGGTAACCGCGCGACCTGCGCGGCCTCAAATTACAGAGATAAAAAAAGGCGGCCGTAGCCACCCTTTTTCAACTGCTCTATGCAATCAACGGCTCAAGCTTATCAACCACCAAGCTTTTTGCGCAGTGTTTGCACTGTTCGCAATTGAGCTGTCGCCTGGGCCAGCATAGAAGCGGCTTTAGAGTACTCAATTTCACCAGACTGGTTGGCAATTGCACTCTCAGCTTCTTTGACTGCTTCGGCTGCTGCAGCTTCATCAATATCACCGGCGCGTACCGCAGTGTCCGCCAGAATAGAGATATTGTTCGGCTGTACTTCCAGATAACCACCTGACAGATAGTAAACTTCTTCTTCACCATTCTGCTTAACCAGACGAACTGGACCGGGTTTCAAATCACTGAGCAGTGGCGCATGGCCGGCTGTTACACCCAGTTCACCCAGTGAACCGGTGGCAACAACCATCTCGACCAACCCAGAGAACAGGGATTCATCCGCACTTACGATGTCACAATGCACTGTTATTGCCATGTCTTTATTGCCTTTGCTTGCTGCAATTTAATCGGTTTAAAAACGCTCAGTTTGAAAGCAATCGCTTTAGAACTTTTTCGCTTTCTCTATAGCTTCGTCAATCGAGCCAACCATGTAGAACGCCTGCTCTGGCAGATCATCATACTGCCCGTCCAGAATCCCCTGGAAGCCAGCAATCGTGTCTTTCAGTGAAACGTACTTACCCGGTGAGCCGGTAAAGATTTCGGCTACGTGGAATGGCTGTGACAAGAAGCGCTCAATCTTACGGGCGCGTGCTACGGCCAGCTTATCTTCTTCAGACAGCTCATCCATACCCAGAATCGCAATAATATCTTTCAACTCTTTGTAGCGCTGAAGTACTGACTGTACACCACGGGCCACGGCATAGTGCTCGGTACCAATAATCAATGGATCCAGCTGACGTGAAGTTGAATCCAATGGATCTACTGCTGGGTAGATACCTTTAGAAGCAATGTCACGGCTCAGTACAACAGTGGAGTCGAGGTGAGCAAATGTGGTTGCAGGTGAGGGATCGGTCAAATCATCCGCCGGTACGTATACCGCCTGAACTGATGTAATCGAACCGGTCTTAGTAGACGTAATACGCTCCTGAAGAACACCCATCTCTTCTGCAAGAGTAGGCTGGTAGCCTACAGCTGAAGGCATACGGCCCAACAGTGCTGATACTTCTGTACCTGCCAATGTGTAACGGTAGATGTTATCGACGAACAACAGTACGTCTTTACCTTCGTCACGGAATTTCTCAGCCATGGTCAGACCAGTCAGAGCAACACGCAGTCTGTTTCCTGGAGGCTCATTCATCTGGCCATATACCATAGCTACTTTAGATTCGCTTGGAGTCTCGATGTTTACAACACCAGATTCCTGCATCTCGTAATAGAAGTCATTACCTTCACGAGTACGCTCGCCAACACCAGCAAATACAGACAGACCACTGTGCTCTGTTGCAATGTTGTTGATCAGCTCCATCATGTTGACTGTTTTACCAACACCGGCTCCACCGAAGAGTCCAACCTTACCGCCTTTAGCGAAAGGACAAACCAGGTCTATTACCTTGATGCCAGTCTCGAGCAGATCGTCGGAAGCGGCCAGCTCATCATAGGCTGGTGGCTTGCGGTGAATCGCCATGCGCTCTTTCTCGCCGATAGGACCTTTTTCGTCAATCGGGTTGCCGAGAACGTCCATGATGCGGCCGAGAGTTTCGATGCCAACTGGAACTGATATAGGTGCCTTGGTGTTAACAACGCCAAGTCCGCGGCTGATGCCTTCAGATGCACCCATGGCAATGGTACGCACAACGCCGTCACCCAGCTGCTGCTGAACTTCAAGAGTTAGGCCTTTGCCGTCGACTACTAGTGCGTCATATACGCTGGGTACCTGATCACGTGGAAATTCCACATCGATCACAGCACCAA
>Ga0302131_1000308_pt1 | contig 30090 bp, 24 predicted proteins | sample CB9_20m_MG_FD_203105 | JGI IMG/M metagenome (GOLD analysis project Ga0302131, IMG submission 203105) | Marine microbial communities from Western Arctic Ocean, Canada - CB9_20m | ecosystem: Environmental > Aquatic > Marine > Oceanic | place: Canada: Western Arctic Ocean | collected 2017-09-19
CTCAATGCCATATGCCCCCGCTCTTTACCAATCAGCAGGTAGCTGTTATCGGCACGCCGGAACCACTGGGGTTAACAAGGGACATCGGCGCTGAAAAGACCTTTTCCTCAAGTCAATTAAAAGGCGGCTTTAAGGTGCCAACTCTGCGTAATATAGCCCTCACAGCGCCTTATATGCATAGCGGACGATTTGCTACCCTGCGCGAAGCCGCAGAGTTTTATAACAAAGGTCGCGGCCACGCCGTGCCTGATGGAGAGAAATTATTACTGCATTGGCATATCTCCGAGCCCAACCTCACGGACACTGAACTGGATCGATTGGTAGATTTTATGGGTGCCTTAACCGATGAGCGATTTCTACCCCAGATTCCCAAACGCGTGCCCTCGGGATTACTTAACAATACAACCAATGACAGTCTTGTAACTGCCACAGGAGAAAAACCATGACCAATAAAATTCGAATTGTCCTGATTATCCTTATTTTTGCCGGAGGCTGGATACTGGGACGTAGTAACGATGTCACGCCGATCATCACCAGTTCTGCAGGGGGCGCAAGTTATAGCGGCGGCTACCGGACCGCGTTAGGCAATGACCAAATAACTGTTGGTGCTGTGCCCCTGAGACGTAAAGAGGGACAGATTCACATTGTTAGGCCAGGGGATTCAATACAGGCGGCCGTTGAAATCGCACAGCCCGGTGACAGCATTCAGGTGATGCCAGGAACCTATTCGGAAACCGTCTATATCGACAAAGACGACATACATCTGCGCGGGGTTATTCAGGCGGGTCAGCGCGCAACTCTAGACGGCTTGGGCAAGCTCAACGATGCGATTCTCTATTCTGGCAATAATATTGTTATCGAGAACTTCCGCATCACCCAATATAAGGGCAACGGCATTATGGGTCAGGCGGGCAATAACTTTGAGATTCGTAATAATGTGATTGTGGACACTGGCATCTATGGCATCTTCCCGCAACTCGGCACCAACGGTCTGGTCGAGCACAATGTAGTCTCTGGTATTGCGGATGCCGCTATTTACATTGGCATGAGTGACAATATTCATGTGGCCTACAATGAGGTATTCGACAGCGTTGCCGGTATCGAAATAGAAAACAGTCGCCATGCCTTGGTAGAACACAACAATGCCCATCACAATACCGGCGGTATTCTTGCCTTTGTAACCCCTGGCTTGCCCATCAAAACGACCGAAGATGTGATTATTCGGAACAACTTTGTCCTAAATAACAATACCCCCAACTTCGGTGCGCCGGGTTCGATTGTCTCTGGAATTCCTGCTGGAACTGGCATTCTAGTGATGGCTGCAGACGATGTAATTATTGAAGGTAATATTATTTCCAATAATAAAACGGCGGGGATCATTATCAATGACCATAGCTATGCCAGTACTATTACCATGGATCAGGACTCAGATCCCAATGCCGACCGCACCATGATTCTCGATAATGTCATGCTTAATAACGGTTACGACACCATCCCAGAGGTCACCGCCCTAGCTTTAACTGAATTGCATACCGGCGCTATTGATATAGTCCATGCTGGGCCCAGCAACGGCAGCTGTATTATTAATCGCCATCGATATCGCGCTGTTGGCATCGGCAACTACGCTGAATGCGACTTTACCAACACTGACAGTATCGATTCTTATTTATTGGTCGGCGGAGCCAAACCCAGAATCATTAAGCCGTCCGAGCGCGGCGAGATTGCCTACCTCGGGGTCTGCACCGGCTGCCACAGTTATACCGGTCGACTTATTGGCCCTTCGGTACAGGTGATTCAGGCCATGTATGCCGGTAACCCCCAGGGGCTGGTGGACTATATTAATGCGCCGATCAAAAAGCGTGACAATTTCCCCGCTATGCCAGCGCAAAATTATTTGGACGCGGAAACACAAATGGCCGTTGCCAACTACATTTTAGCTGTTGAGAATTAAAACAGGTCGTTAACGAGATCATTCAGGATCGCACCAATCGTTTAACCAACCGGGCGCACTGAATTTTTTGGCTGCGCAGTGTCGCTAATACAAGGGCACCAGCAGCTTCAGTAGCGCCTGCGCGGCGGATGATAGCGCATGACGTCTTCGGGTAAAGATGCCAACTTCCCGCTCGATACCAGTCCCGCTAATAGGCCGACAGACTGCGCCTAGACTGCGCATTTGCCCAGCGCAGAGCGCCGGAACTAGCCCGACACCTAGACCCGCTGCGACCATAGCCCCAACCGTCGTCAACTGATAGGCCTCAAAAATCTGCGGTGGTTGCAGCCTAGCCTTAATAATTAATTCATCGGTCCATTGACGGGTACTAGAGCCCCGATTTAATGCCACTAATGTCCCACTCAGTAAATCCTTGAGACGCAACTGGGGCTTTTCAATCAACCTGTGGTGGGGCGGCAGTACGGCAATAAACCGATCGCTAAACAGTGGTTGGAAATCGACACCGTCGAGCATGTCGGGCCTAAAAGTGATGCCTAGTTCTGCGCGCCCAGACTGCACCGATTCGATCACCTCCTCCATCACCACGTCGAGAACGGTTACGGCAATATTGGGAAAGTGCTGGCCATACTCGGCTAACACCGAGGGCAAACAATTACTCGCATAGGAAGGCATAGCAGCGACGCTGATCTTGCCCCGCTGCAAAGTAAACAGTTGTCGCAGATCCTCTAGGCCCTCGGACCAATCTCCTAACAACCGCTTGGCCACCGGTAAAAACTCGCGCCCTTCAGGCGTTAGTGCAACCGAACGGGTGGATCGAGAAAATAACAGCCCACCCGTTGCCTCCTCCAGCTTGCGGATTGATACGCTTAGAGCCGGCTGCGATAGATGCAGCTGCTCACAGGCCTCGGCAAAGCTACCGGTATGGGCTATAGCAACAAAACCACGTAATTGTTTCACTGTCACATTCATAATTTAAAACTATTAATTAATGATTTAATACAACTTGTGTTAATTGTAACGATCACGCAGGCTACTGCAATAGTAAACTTCAAGAGTCTCTAACTATGGCCACATCACCCCTTTGGCAACCGAGCAGTACCCAGATTGAATCGAGTAATATGCAGCGCTTCACTGCACAGCTGAAAACCCATTTACAACTTGATTTTGCCAACTATGAGGAACTGCATCAGTGGTCAGTAGACAGCCCTGAACTGTTCTGGGCGCAGGTGTGGGACTTCACCGAAATTCAATCATCGCGGCGTTGGGATACTGTACTGGCTGACGCGGATCAATTTCCTGGCGCCCAGTGGTTCAGTGGCGCAGCTTTAAATTTTGCCGAAAACTTGCTGCGTAACCGCAGCGATAAAACTGCACTAATCTCAAGACTAGAAAACGGGACTAGAACCACCACAAGTTATAGAGAGCTTTATCAACAGGTGGCCGAGTGCGCCGCCGCACTGCGTAATCTCGGTGTTGTCTCCGGTGATCGCGTCGCTGGTTTTATGCCCAATGTGCCAGAAACCATTGTCGCCATGTTAGCCACAGCAAGCATCGGCGCAATCTGGTCATCCTGCTCACCAGACTTTGGTATCAATGGCGTCATGGATCGGTTTGGCCAAATTGAACCCGCCGTGCTATTTGCCTGTGATGGCTACTTTTATAATGGTAAGACTATTGATTCACTGCCAAGACTAGCGGAAATATGCGAAAAAATAGACAGTATCAAAACATTAGTAATCGTGCCTATTGTCAGAGCTAAACCAACAGTAGCTCTAATACCTCAGGCGACGTTTTGGTCAGATTTTCTGCTTACAGAAAATACCCCTGAATTAATCTTTGAGCAACTGCCTTTCAACCATCCGCTCGTTATCATGTACTCCTCGGGGACCACGGGCGTGCCTAAATGCATTGTCCATAGCGCTGGTGGTTCTCTTTTGCAGCACTTGAAAGAACAGCAGCTGCATACCGACTTGCAAAGCGATGATGTGCTTTTCTTTTATACTACCTGCGGTTGGATGATGTGGAACTGGTTGATTAGCGGGCTGGCCTCACAAGCCACATTGGTACTCTATGATGGTTCACCCTTTTACCCCAATGCCAACGCCCTGATGGACATGGCTGAGAGGGAAAAGATCAGTATTTTCGGTGGTGGTGCAAAGTATATCAGTGCCTTAGAAAAGGCTGATGTGGTACCCCGTGAAAGCCATAAGTTGGATCGTCTCAAAGCCATACTTTCCACTGGCTCGCCGCTGTCGCAGGAGAGTTTTCGCTATGTCTATCGCGACATAAAAAGCGACCTCTGTCTCGCCTCCATTTCTGGCGGTACCGACATTCTCTCCTGCTTTGTTTTAGGTAATCCGTCCCTACCGGTCTGGGAGGGCGAAATTCAGACCTGTGGGCTGGGCATGGCGGTAGAAATTTGGGACGACAGCGGTAGGGCCATAACGGAACAAAAAGGTGAATTGGTTTGCACTCGCCCCTTTCCCAGTGCACCCATTTATTTTTGGAATGATCCAGACAACCAAAAATATCTTGCCGCCTATTTTGAAACCTATCCCGGCGTTTGGGCTCAGGGCGATTATGCAGAGATAACCGCACATGGAGGGGTGATTATTCATGGCCGTTCAGACACCATTTTAAATCCAGGCGGCGTGAGAATCGGCACTGCAGAAATCTATCGTCAAGTAGAAAAACTCAACGAGATTGTCGACAGCATCTGTATCGGTCAGGATTGGGATGATGACGTTCGGGTTGTGCTGTTTGTCGTTTTGAGAAAGGGTATTGATTTAGACGAAACCCTTAAAAACCATATTCGAAAAACCATTAGATCTGACACCACACCGAGGCATGTACCGACTAAAATTATTGCCGTACCCGCTATCCCACGTACCATTAGCGGAAAAATAGTCGAACTGGCAGTGCGTAATATAGTGCATAATAAAGCCGTAAATAATGTGGACGCTATGGCGAATCCAGAGGCCCTGCATTTCTTTTCTAACCTTGCCGAGTTGCAAGAGTAGATCCGAACCTCCAACATTTTAGGGATGTACTATGCCACGCCAAATTCTAGCCAATAAAAATATCCACCCTGCTATCCAAAAGACTGTCATCAATAATCATGCAGACATTATTGCTGAGGTACAGGAGGCTATCAGTCAACATCAGGTTGTGGTCGTTGGTATGGCGCAAAATCCGGCACCGAAACAAGCGCGCAAAAAGCTCGATGAGTTGGGTATTGAACATACGTACCTAGAGTACGGTAACTACTTTAATAACTGGTATCGCCGCAATGCCCTCAAGATGTGGACAGGCTGGCCGTCATTTCCAATGATTTTTATCAACGGCGTTCTAATTGGTGGATCTAGTGACCTCACAGCTCTCATTGAAGCGGATAAACTGACTGGCCTGCTCAAGTAACCACTAAGGCGGCAAATTACGCTGTAAATACCCGAGCATATTCGCGCCCATAACTTTTCGAATCTGTGTTTCAGTGAGACCGGCTTTTAGCAGTTCATGGGTGACAGCCTGTAACTCACCGCCATCAAAGGCTGTGGTTACTGTGCCATCGAAGTCAGAGCCTAACGCTACATGGTCTTCGCCCACCAAATTAACCCCATAGATGATTGCCTGCGCAATCGTCTCAGGACTGGTGCCGCAGACGGCACTGTCCCAATACCCCACGGCGATCAAACCGCCCTGCTCAGCGATGTCCTGCATCAGAGAATCACTGATATTACGAGGCGACAGACAGTGACCCTGGAAGCCGGTGTGACTAATTAATAGAGGCCTATCGGTTAGAGCTAGCACCTCAGCAACTACCTTTTCCGATGAATGAGACACGTCTAGCATTATCCCCAGCGCGGTCATCTTGCCGACAGCCTCGCGGCCAAACGAAGTCAAACCGTCACCACTAATACCGTGCAATGAGCCGCCCAATTTATTATCAAAAAAGTGTTGCAGACTCATCATACGAAAGCCCTTATCAAAGAGCCGCTGAATATTATCCAAATCACCCTCTAGCGCATGTGAACCCTCAGTACCTAGCAGGGCCCCGATGAAGTTTGGATTAACGGTTCGCCGTTCCACAAATTCTCGCAACTCAGATTGGGAGGTAATTAACATTAAGTTATCGCTTTCGCGGGCAATTAGCTCGTGCAATTTTTGGCCCTGATACAGAGCTCTTTCTGTCAGATTGCTCCAGGTGGAAATGGGCCAGCGCTGAGCAATCGCTAACAATGTAATACTGTCTACGGCGTCCGCTTGATTACTGATATTATTGAGCCCCATTGGGGATTTAGTCACCGTGGTAAACATCTGTAGGCCGATATTGCCACGCTGCATTCGCGGAATATCCAGATGCCCATAGGACGTTTCTTTGCCTAGGTCTCTGGTCCAAAGCAAACTATCCGCATGCCAGTCACCAATCAGTAGCGTTTTGTGTAACTGATTAGCCGGTTCGGATATTGAGTAAACCTGATGAGGTAAGACCACATTTTGGCTGTCATCGACCAGCCTCGGGGCAATGGTTAAAAAGATGACCAATCCAGTCAGAGCGATTAATACAAATAATTGATATTTTTTCATAATGAATTACCGCATGTGCCACTAGTTTGCGGTTGCTGTACCCCAGTAGTTATAGCCGCCAAACTTCGGCGTACTGGGGAGGTACATCTGTTCCATTGACTGAATCTCAAAACCGGCGGCAAGGACAAGTGCAGGGATATCGCGATTTAGATGGCAGCCACCGGCGATCTTTCCCCAGTAGGGATCAATACGGCGCTGCCATTTTCTGACATTGGCGTCTGGGGCCAAACCATGTTCACAGAATATCAGCTTGCCACCCGGCTTTAAAACCCGCCGCATCTCTCTATTTGCAGACAGTACATCAGGAATAGTACACATAGTATAGGTAATCAAAACCGTATCAAACTGGTCGTCCGGTAGGGGAATTGACTCAGCGTCCCCTAAAATAAACTCGACATCCAGGCCTTTATTTTCGGCAACTTTTTTAGCCATGGCATTGAGTTCTTCGGAGGGGTCTAAACCAATGATTTTGCTCACTTTAACTGGATCATAAAACGGTAGATTCAGTCCAGAACCTATACCCACTTCCAATACCACACCTTCGGCCATAGGAACCACTTTACTGCGCTGGTACTTAATAGGCTTTGACCCACAGGCGCAGTTTAGAAAGCTTGGTAAGATATATTTATCATAAAAATTCACACAGTTTCCCCTGTAGGAATGACCATTTAGGACATGATCATCGCTGTATTTGTCAGAAGAAACAACTACTCTGGATTATCCACTATCGCTCTGTGGAAATAATGGCGCTACTTTGGTAGCGACCAAATCTGGCCACTTTAGGATAACTTTAACGGAGAGACAAGACATCGCAAGCCCCTAAAGAACGGCTATAGCAGCTTTTCTTAGGCGCTTTTATTGATCCGCCCCGTCAGCCTATTATTACCTAGCTTGGGCGCAAATCGGCCGCCTCTTTCGATTAAGCCGCAACATTTTGGCCAGGGCCGCTGTCAGCGAAGACTGCCCAGCGCTGGTTTCATCACACGACCAAAGGTAGAGTGCAGTGGGCTGATCTCGCTGGCCGCAAGGCTTGACTGTGATAAAGGGGCAATTGGACAGCGCCCCGTTTCGATATACGTTAGCGCCGCGGCTAATTGTTTCTCTTGGCTGTCGCCCAGACTACGAGTTAAGTCATCGCCAACCAGACATCCTGTGACATCCGCACCCGAGAAGTCGGCTGAATCTACAGGCACAAAACCGTCGCTAAAATCACCAAAGCCAATCGCGTTGGCACCTTTGAACTGGATGGTAAAATAGGTTGTGCCACAGTTATCCTGGCTATAGAAACCATAGGGTTTACCCCGCGTTGTATCGCCAATCAGAATCACCTCCATACCAATACCACGTAGTCCATTGATAACAGCCTCGCTGGCCGAAGCTGTTCCATTGCTACTGAGTATAAACACCCTGCGCAGCGTTAAAGTCGGAAGCGGTTGTCCCGACTGAAGAAGAAAGTTTCCCGTGGTACTCGCAAAAAGCGTTGGCGATAACGCACTGCCAGTAATCGGATTTCGCGATGGATGCTTGTCATTGAAGATGATTTCGTCAAACACCTGGCCGGCGGACGTTGGACCAGCAATCATATAGCTTAACTCGGCGGCTATATCGAGATAGCCACCGCCGTTGTAACGCAGATCCAGTACCAGTTCATCAATGCCTTGGCTATTAAACTGATTAACGGCATCAATCAGTTGCCCCTCAGCCGTCTGGATAAATTCATTAAAGGTGACGTAACCTACCTTGCTTCCATTGACCATTATTGTGGTCAGGTTTTGTACTGGAGCAGAGGTCACCTGAGCACTGACCATCGTAATAGTGCGAGATTCCGTGGCGCCGGCATCCTGAACCACAAACTGATGCGACTCCCCGGCTGCCGCGGGGAACAGACCTGCATTGAGCACAGCAGCGTCGCCGTCGGTGACTGCCACACCATCAACAGAAATAATACCGGCGCCACGGTTCAGATTATTGTCAGCAGCGGGACTGTTCGGTTGGTTATAGGCAACAATAATACTACGCGGCCGGCTAGTGCTAATAAATGCGAACTCTGCCCCGTATCCGGCGCTGATTCCCGATTGGGACAGTTTCTCCCACTCTTCCGTGTCATAGGTGAAATGAAATTCATCTTTGCGTCTTCCCGACGGGGTCAACGCGGTGGTTTTCATCAGGTCAAAATAGTCTGCCGTATTATTAACTGAACCCGGGTCAACATCTGTGATTTCGTCATACCAAAGGTAGGTATCGTTGCTGTAAGAGCGCAGCCAGAAATTTTCATCGGTGGTACTGCCTAGCCGATCAGCATAGCCGCCGGTAGATCGAGGGTTGGCACATAAATCCTTATATTGGCTCGACGGATTAAACTGGTTGGCTACCCAGCCAGATGCATTTACCGCTGGCTTAGGCCCATCAGGGCCAGGCGAAGATCCACCACCGCCTCCTCCTCCGCCGCAACCCGCCAGCAACAACAAAAGCCCTGCCGTCAAACAGCGTTGCATGAGGACTCTCTTACCCTGCGCGGCACATTTGATTTTAGTCAACATCTCTTAACCTCAGCTAATGGTGGATTGCTTGCAGCCACACTCATAAAAGCGGATCAGAAAAAGGTATCCCTATGTGGCTTATACATATTCAATTAACTATAGAACAGTACCAGCCAATATTCCAACCGCAGAACTAGATCCCGACAAACTGATCGGAGGCTAGGTCATAGCAGGTGCTGTCCAAGCTGGCGACAACGGCTAGGTTGGACTGAATTTTGGGCAGTTCATAGCGATAGAAAAACTGTGCAGCTGCCAATTTTCCCTGATAAAACGCAGTATCTGGCTCATGACCTTTGTCTAGCCCCACAGTGGCGGCAACCGCTTGCTTCAGCCACATCCATGCAATCACGACATGGCCCATAGCGTCGAGGAAAATCGTCGCATTGGCCAGCGCCAGCGCCGAGTCGTCGGCTTCACTGACCGCTTTAATCGTGGCTTCAACCTGCGCCAAGGCGTCGGATAACTGACCACAGTGACTCGCCAAACCCGCGCGGTCGGCAGCAGCGTCCAGAGTGATCTGAATCTCATCACGCAAGACAGCCACGGCAGCGCCATTTTGCATCTGCGCTTTACGGCCCAAGATATCAAGGCCCTGAATACCCCAGGTACCCTCATGAATATGATTGAGTCGATTGTCTCGATAGAGTCGTTCAACAGGATACTCACGGGTATAGCCATAGCCACCTAACACCTGAATAGCCAGTTTATTGGCCTCCAAGCAAAACTCCGACGGCCATGACTTACAAATCGGTGTCAGCAGATCCAGCAACAGGTCTATGCGCGCCACTGCGGCGCTGTCGGTTGCTAATTTCTTTTGGTCGATAAGCTGGGCGCTGTAGTAAATTAGTGTCTGTGCACCCTCAATAAAGGCCTTTTGGGTCATGAGCATACGTTTGATGTCCGCGTGCTCGCTGATCATTACCTGCGGATCTTCGGGATTGCGATTAACCAGCGGGCGGCCCTGCGGTCTATTGCGCGCATAGTCCAGTGAGTACAGATAGCCACCCAACCCCGACATAACCGCAGACATACCCACCGAAATACGTGCTTCATTCATCATATGAAACATGTTGGCCAGCCCCTGGTTGGCTTCACCAACCAGATAACCAATGGAGTCTCCAGACTCGCCGAAATTGAGCAGACAGTTAGTCGCGCCCCGGCAGCCCATTTTATGGTTAAGACCTGCCAGTGCGATATTATTACTATCGCCAAGACTGCCATCCTCATTGACCCGTGTTTTCGGCACCAAAAATAATGATATGCCTTTGACACCAGGCGGTGACCCGGGGATTTTAGCCAGCACCATATGAATAATATTATCAGTGATATCTTGCTCACCCCCAGATATCCACATTTTGGTGCCTGTGATTTTATAGCTGCCATCATCCAACGGATCCGCCTTGCTGCGAATGTCCGCCAGCGAAGATCCAGCCTGAGGTTCAGATAGGCACATAGTGCCGAACCATTCACCCTCAACTAGCTTAGGTAGATACCGCTCCTTGAGCTTGTCGGAGCCGCACACATTGAGCATATTGGCCACACCCTGTGTGAGGAACAAATAGATATGAGCAGGATTGTTGGCGCAGACAAACATACCGTTAAGGGCTTGGTCGACAATACATGGCAGCTGCATACCACCCACATCGGCATCATAGGCAGAGGTGCACAGTCCCGCTTCACGGTAGGCGTTGATGGCCTCTTTAAGCTCTGGAATAGTCTCCACTTTACCGTCGACAAACTGGGGTTCATTAGCATCCAACTTGGCAGCGCAGGGCAAAAACTGGTCTTCCGCGACAGACTGACAGAGATCCATCATCGCGTCCAAGGACTCACGGTCATAATCGGCGAAACGCTCCGATTTAAGAATCGCCTCAAGATCCAAAGTTTCATAAAGGACAAAATCGAGATCTCGACGATTAACAATCATGGACATAGTAGCTCTCTCTTAACAAAAACGGATTTAATTTGATGCAGGATACCCTAACAATCTGACAAATACTGTCGCTTAAGTGACAGAATGAAATTAGTGATAATATCTGCCAGCATAGATCAAAAATGGACTGGCGAAAAAGCGCGATGCATGATTATTTCCAAAAGATGATTATTTCTAATTGAAATATTCTCGCTTGAGATCCCAGATGGAACAACACTTAATTCCGTCTTGACCATAAATTTGATTAGCTGTACCCTACAAACATATTGGCAGTATGACTGCTAATAGATCATAATTTAGCAGCCTAAATAGGCTGTAACGGATTTACTGATAGGGACAGGTAAGGCTATGGGGAAAGTAACAGTGTTAAAGATTTTGGGTGGTTTAGCTATGGTTGCCGCCTTGGTGGCGCTGGCCCTTCCAGCCGTTTTACACAGGGCAGGCCTGCACCCAGATTACAGTGGTCCCATCACCGAGCTACCTGGTAGGCGAGCATTAATTATCACCACCAGCCACAGCACACTAAATGCACCCGGTGAAACAACTGGCGATGCCACCGGCGTGATGGCCTCAGAGATGACCCATCCCTACTATAACTTTCTCGATGCGGGAATGCAGGTTGATATCGCAAGCATCAAGGGCGGAAGAATACCCGTGGACCCACAGACATTGAACCGGGTGATAAAAACGCCCGAAGATGACCGCTTTATGGCTGACCCTGTGTTGCTCGCCAAGGTTGCAAACTCAATGATGGTAGCAGATGTAGACTTCACCCAATACGACGTTATCTTTATGTCCGGGGGTTGGGGCGCGGCCTATGACCTTGGATTTTCACTCGTCTTGGCGGAAAAGGTCAGTGATGCATTTTATGCCGCCAACAAGCCAGTGATTGGCGGCGTTTGTCACGGCGTCCTAGGCCTAATCAACGCAAAAGATCTCGAGGGCAATCTCTTGATTGCTGGCCGGCGCATGACCGGCGTCACCGACAAACAAATCCAAGAATTGGGAATTGAGATTACGCCACAGCATCCTGAGGCCGAGCTGCGCAAAGCGGGTGCTATATTCGAAAGCAATACTGCCTTTTTAGACTTCTTTGCGACCCATGTAGTGGTTGATGATGAAGAACGATTTGTGACTGGCCAGAACCAAAATTCCGGCCATGAGACGGCACAATCAATGATGGCGATTATCGCTAAAAGATCAGAGTAAGGCTGTACCCTTGACGCTATAAAACCACTTACATAAATGAGAGAGCCAATGAATAGCCCAAAAAAAAACCTATCACAGAAAGTCATAATGGTTGTCGTCGCACTCTTAGCGATTAACTTCATCTACACAGGGTTACGATACATTTTCGAACCGGCAGTGGTTGCGGCAGAATTTGGTATGCCACTACTCGACGGTCTGGGCCGGAGTTCACAAATTGGTGATTTAGCCTCATTTTTTATGTCTGGAGGGATCTTCGTGCTGCTGGGACTTAAAAGCGGAAAACACGTCTGGTTTTATGCAGGCTCTATATTGCTAGGCCTGACTGCTCTATCTCGCATATTGGCTTGGTTGCTGCAGGATGCCATGTTGGCAACGCCTCTTATTGTCGCAGAGATTGTCATTGCCGGCATTTTGCTATTGGCCGTAAAACTCCTGCCAGAACACCCTAGAAATTAAGGGGGTAGTAGCCAAGACAAGCATCCTTTTCACTCAGGGATTACCAGCCTTACTGGCATTTATTTTAGTTTTAGCAGCTTCACGAAACGTCACGAAGTAATGTCTGATACAGTTACTACAGCTAATAAGGGTTTTCCAGTCGGACAAATTACAGTTGGCTTTTTGTTCGAGCTACACTTATTTTAGCCACCTGCAATTTGCCGCTTTTAACGCCGTAATGGCCAAATATCATCAAATAAGGAATGACAATGATTGGAATAGCCTAGAGCGAACTGTAGGTAACTCTGGAAAAAAGACAGAAAAACGAATTCTGAATTGAATTATTGGCCAAGAATACGAAGGTGTAGAAAATGAAATGTCTATCACCATCGGCACCAAGCCTTTAGTGGCGCCGCAAATCGAACTACCAACTGTTGTGTTTGAATATAATTCAATAGTATGCTGTTGAAAATTAATGGCTAGTTAAACGGAGTTCGGCTCTATGCAATCAGTTTCTCACGACCCAGGCAAGCTTGGCGATATTATTATCAATCTTAAAGATGCGGAGTCTTACGAGTTAGGTACAGGAACGCAAATTAAGCTCTTGCGGTATAGTGAAGAGACCGGGGATTGGGTTCTCTGGGTCAGTATGGCGCCGGGGTCTACCTTTGCGCCTCATTGGCACCTTGGGCCAGGGCAGTATTTCGTTACTGAGGGAGAGCTAATCTATGACGTTGGCTCAGCGCCAGCGGGCACCTATGGTTATGAACCCGTGGGATCCAGGCATGCCGAGGCGCGTTGCTCGGAACAGACCGAATTTCTATTTATGGGACAGGGTGCAGTAGCCTATACAGAGGATGATGGGTCAATCAAATTTATTATGAATCATGAGTTTTTACGAGATCTCGCTGCGGGTATTTCGCAGCCAGATATCTCCTAAGACGAGTATTACAGCCATCACATATTGCAGGTAGGAGAGTACCATGATTGTAGACAGCAACCTTACGGCCACATCGCGCTCAGCTGCTGGGGAGCATGAACCAGGTGTTCGCGGGGCTATGCTGGCCGATATCAATCAGATTGATTGGGTACCCTTAGGTGAGGGCGTGAAGTTTAAGTTACTGCGTTACTGCGATGTTACTGGTGACTGGGTGCTATATGTTCAGCTGCAACCCCATGTTAAGTTTGGCCGACACAAACATATAACGCCGGCCGAATTTTTTATCATGAAGGGAGAATTGCTCTTCGAAAGAGGATCCGCCAAGGCCGGGGTCTATGGTTATGAGGAGATTGGCGAAATTCACGAAGAGGCCTGTGGCGCCGTAGAGACTGAGTTTCTGTATTTTGGCCATGGCCCTGTTGCATTCATTAATGCGCAGGATGAACTATTATTCATTGCTGACTTAGCTTTTTATAAAGATGCTTGGAATGGCAAACTAGCCGAAGATATTATCAGCTAGGGCGCTTTACCATCCAGAGTATAGAGCCCGTAAATGGTGGTCCGTGAACGGCCGAATTTGTTACTCAGCGAGCCAGAAAACTTGTGTCTATGTGCTTTTCCGGCCATAAAAAGTGAATGCTAGTGCGCTTTACCTTCCACTGCCCATCAATTTTTACATAGGCCTCGTCGTAAAGTGCGAACCACAAAAAGGGATTTTCATCAGGCTTTCGATCGGTGGCGATGTCCAGTAGATACACGGTTCCCTCTGCGGAATCTGGACCGGTTATTTTAACCTGGTGGTTGGTGTTGGAATGCATCGACCAAAATGGCTGGTCCAGCGTGTCCTTAAACTCATGATTAAAGCCAGCTGCAATCGCATCGATGCCCGACCAGTTGCCATAGGGCCCAAACTCACATAGGGCGTCATCAGCGAACAGTCCCACGAGCGCGGGCAATTGCCGGCTATCCATAAAATGGGAGTACTGCATTCGCAGGGTTCTAATTTTTTCTATTTCGAGGAGCGTGCGCAGCTCTCGAACTTCCTCTTGACTAAACTGTTGCGAATCGCTCATTTAAAGTTACCCCCAGCTGTTAATCTTGCCGACCCGCATCATCCTTCAATGATCTGGCGGTATCAGCCTTATTAGGTTTCTGCTAAACGTCGCGGCAGTCGAGTGATAAAAGAATGCTTATCACTCGACCGCTCGCTTCGATACAGTGTAGCTGTGTTTCGGTTATCGCCTTTATCAAAGATCTAAACGCAAAGTAATGCCTAATGTCCTTGGATCTTGATAGTCAATGAGCCCAACCACGCCAGCAGCAACAAAGCTATTTGATATGTATCTCTCGTCCATAAGATTCATCGCCCATAGACCTAAAGACCAATTCGATCCTGGAGCAGAGATGTTGATGTTGAGATCAACTAAATTGGTTGGCTGCACCTCAGATCGTGGCGAATTGATAATATTGCCATCCCATTTTTTTGATACATATTTGTATTGAAGTGAGGTTTTAATCTCAAGGTTATCGGTCTGAGCAATATATTGAAAACCAATATTGGCAGTTGTTTCAGGTGCATTTTGTAAAACTTCACCTGACAAATCGATATCATCGGCACCATATATGAACTCTTTATACTCCGCATCAAGTAGACCCAATGAAGCATTAATAGTCAGTTTGTCATTGGGAAGCCAAAGTAGATCCATTTCTAACCCACTTGTTTCAGCATTCGCAGCATTGAGGATGGTGTTTCCATTAACCGTGTTGCCGAACTGGTCTTCAGTAAAATAGATATTGGCCAATTGCATGTCATCATATTGATTGAAAAATGCAGACACATTTAGCCTCAAAGTCCGATCCATTATTTCAGTTTTAATACCGATTTCAATAGTGTCTACATACTCTTCATCGAAAGGGCCTGAATCTTCGGGAATCACTATACGTCCAACGAAGCCACCCGATTTAAATCCTCTGGCATAATAGCCGTAGAGCATAGCGTCTTGATTAAGATCATATTCGCCTCCGAATTTACCTCCAACATTGTTCCAAGACTCGTCTTTAACAACGGGAACAGCACCGAGAAAAGCTTCAAACGGAGCGGGCGTGTTATTGTTTCCCCTGCCCTGTAGGTGAGCGGGCACACCTCTACTATCAAAAAAGTTGGACACGGTTGTGTAAAAGTCCTGGTCCTCTGCGGTATAGCGAAGACCCAGCTGCAATCGGAATCGGTCACTCATCTCAAAATAAGACTGGGCAAATAATGAATAGGTCTCTGTGCTCCCACCATACTCTGTTAATTGGCGGAATCCCGGCACCCAGCCGATACGAAAATCTTGCAGATGATCATAACTGTAGTCGGCATAGAATCCGCCAACCATCAGGGTTACCCTATCAGATATTTCCATATTGATTCTGACTTCCTGTGACAACTGATCGCCCGTTGTCATACGCTCTGTATCATCAATAAAAGCCGGAGTGAAATCCTGATCATTAATGTCATGCAATTCAAAGTCTTTAAACCCAGTGATGGAGGTTACTTCACCTAGATCGGTCTGCCAGGTCATTTGAAGTGTTGCCGAGTAAGTGTCCATGTCCGACACCCCCTTTTCATCACTCTGGGCGGAATAATACTTGTCGGGGGCTTTACATCTCAGATTTGCCTGTACACAGGGTGACTGGTACATCGGATAAAGGGCCGAGTTGGACTGGCCAACTGAAGGGAAAATCGTACCTGGCGCGACATACGTAATTTCACCAGGCAAACTGCCACTGACAGTGTCCTGCGGACCATCCCTATGCCTCACTACGGATGTAATAAGTCTTGCCTTGAACGTATCATCCGCCTCATATAGAAGTTGACCGCGAATACCAGATCGATCTCTACTACCCAGAGTGTCGCCATCAACGATATTGGTAACGAAACCTTCCCTATTTTGGCTGGTAGCTGTGACTCTGGCAGATAGGTTTTCGGATACTGGGAAATCAGCAGCAGCCTTTACCTCAACAAGATCATAGTTACCAAAACCAATTTCCACTTTGGCGCCTAACTCTCCACTTGGCGCAGTGTTGACTACTTGGACTACACCGCCGGTGGCATTGGCTCCAAAAAGCGTACCCTGAGGGCCACGGAGAACCTCAACCCGCTCGATGTCAAACGTGTCTAGAAACGATGTCATATTGAAGAATTGAGGAACCCCATCCTCCACAACAACAACGGTCGTACCGGCATTTGGATCTGGTTCGATTACGCCCATTCCTCGGATATTAAAAGCGGACCCATGAGACACGTTAGCAAAAGAGTGCACCTGCATATTCGGGATATATCCTTGCAATGCCTCAAGTGTCGATGCATGTATTTGATTCATTTGGTCACCGCTGAATGCGGCAACAGAAATAGGTACCTCCTGCAATGACTGGGATCTCTTCTGTGCCGTGACAATGACCTCTTCGAGAGTCGATTGTGTGCTCGATTTCGACGCTGCTACCTGCGCAAAACCAACAGATGGAATTAGCAACAACGCTACACCACTAACAAATAGCAGTTTTATTTTACGTAAAAATACAATTTTCATAAACATCTACCTCTTTTTGTATAATTATGAGACTGCAATTATTCACACATAGAGTCGAAGGTAACGCCCTGATATTTTGTGTTTCGCTCACCCATGCATTGCCATATCTTAATTTGCAGCAACCCCCCTTCCTGCTAATTAATTGAACGTATGATCAATTAATTAGGTAACGAAACTAATCTAATATAAATGGGGACTCAAGGTCAAGCTTTCTCGAACGCTTTTTAGATATATTTGAATGCGTCAGATTTTATTAGAATATTTCAAAATTGGCGCCAGCCGACACGCACATCATCAACCGCCCATTAGGGAAATTGTATGCAGGAGGATTCTTATTGTGTTTTCAAAATCCACCTGAACTACCTCAGAGGCAATACTTTTCTGGCTCAACTTGCCCCTAGGTTGACCATTATTCTACCCAAAGAATCGAAAGCATTTATTTGAGCCATTACAAAAGGCTTGCAATAGGAACATGCCGAGGCTACTATAATTTGGTTGATCGACCAGTTCATATAACGAATTAATCATAATCACTATGACAAAGATTGTCGAAAAAGAATCGCCTAATATGGTTGCTATCACGCCGCTCGGAGCGCATCTATGAAAAGTTTCATTCACCGATCTAAGGCCGTAATATTGTCCATATCGGCTCTATTATTTATGACATCTGGGGTAGCGCAATCAGCATGTAGCGCCGATGACCTGCCTACCGCAGACCAATTACATATAACGGGCCTGATTCACTTTAATATCAATGTCCAAGACTATCCCCGCTCACGGGAATTTTATCGCGCAGCTGGTTTTATCGATCAGATTGGACCCTTCCCCGAGACCAACACGCTAGCAGTTTCAAATGGCGTGGGAATTGACAAGCTTTACCGCATGTACGCTGAATTGATTCACTTGGGGAAGATTCCTGACGGGCCTATAGATTTGACAGTGCCTACGGGTCGTATGATCGACATTATTGACTGGATAGATCCAGAGCGACTTGATCCCCCTTACGCGTCTATTAATCATATGGGTATGAGCTACTTCTCATTAAAGATCCAGGATATGGAAGACCAGTTAAATCGTTTAACTCAGGCCGGCGCTACTATGCTTGCAGGCCCCGTCACTGACTCGTCGGGGGATTTAGTAGCGATGGTCCGAGACCCTGACGGCACTTTTGTAAAATTCCGTCAACCTTCAAAAGATAGTCCCATCTCAGCGGAGGAAAGTATCGACTATCTAAATATCAATGTGAGTGATTTAGATTGTTCAAGGCAGTTCTATAAGATGCTTGGCCTCGAAACGCGAGAGGCCAATACCTCAACCGGGCTCGCTGGGCAGTCACAAGGCGACATTACAATGGCGGTAAAAGATCCTCTGGCCCAATTACTGGGGCTTGGCTCCACGGTCGTTAGGCGCACCGAGAATATGTACCATCGTGTCGATGGGGCGCAGATAAAATTAAACCAATGGATAAAACCTGCGGCTATTGGCGTACCTTACCCCGCTCCACTGACGCATTTGGGCATCCAGAGAATCAATTGGGCGAGCTCAGATGTGGAGGCCGACGTTGCTTTGCTAAAACGCCATGGCATCAAATTTTTGTCGCCCATTGCACCCTGCTGTGAGGGCGCAGCCTCAACCTTTGGCTTTATTATCTTTGAGGATCCCGACGGCATTTACAATCAGATTATGGGGACTATAAAGCCATCTGTGCTTCCTTAAGCTCATTGATAGTCATTTAGTAAATCCTAAAACATTAAGGCAAATAGGGGCGGACTTAGTATGACAGTGCCAGATGAAACCAAGTTGTGGATGTACCAAACGATGTTTCTTAGTCGACGTTTTGAGGAGACTGTAGAGAAAATATATCTCGAGGGCAAAACGCCGGCGTTCAATATGGCAAATGGCCCCATTCCGGGTGAAATGCATCTCTCTAATGGGCAGGAGCCAGTGGCTGTTGGCGTCTGCGCACATTTGAATGCAGAAGATGTGGTAACAGCAACGCATCGTCCACACCATCAGGCCATCGCCAAAGGGGTTGATCTCAAGCGTATGGCAGCTGAAATTTTTGGCAAGTCCACTGGTTTAAGCGGCGGTCGTGGCGGGCATATGCACCTTTTTGATCCCGCGGTAAACTTTGCCTGCTCAGGGATTATTGCTCAGGGCATGGGCCCAGCCTGCGGAGCCGCACTGTCCCGTAAGATGCAAAATAAACCGGGGGTTGCAGTTTCGTTTATCGGCGAAGGTGCCGTTAATCAGGGCGCGTTTCACGAGAGTTTAAATCTCGCTGCCGTGTGGGGATTGCCTGTAATATTTGTTGTCGAGGACAATGCCTGGGGCATCTCAGTCTCCAAGCAGGATTCCACTGCAGTCGCTCGTAATGATGTACGCGCGGCGGCCTACGATATACCCGGATACTATGTAGAAAACAATGACCCCATTGCTATCTACGACATTGCCGGTGAGGCGATTGCACGAGCCCGCGCTGGCGGTGGGCCCTCATTGATTGAAATTGAGACCTTCCGTCTTGCAGGGCACTTTATGGGTGATGCCGAGGCCTATCGTCCAGAAGGCGAGAAGGAATCGTTGGGATTGCGTGATCCGATTCCAGCCTTTAGAGCGCTGCTGCAAAAAGAGGGCGTTACATCGGCACAACTAGATAGTATGGAGAAGGCAGCTGAGGCTGAGGTGGCTGAGGCCATCACCTTTGCCCGAGATAGCGACTACGCGCCTGTTGAAGACGCACTGACGCACGTATTCGCCTGAGGAGGCACTATGACCGATACTAACCCAAGACGTCTTACAATAGCCCGCGCGATGGCCGAAGCCGTGCAACAGGAAATGCAACAAGATCCTAGAGTGTTTGTTATGGGGGAGGATATTGGTGCGCTGGGCGGTGTTTTTGGCAACACCCGCGGTCTACTTGAAGAATTCGGCAGTGAGCGCATACGTGACACTCCTATTTCGGAAACTGCCTTTATAGGCGCAGGTGTCGGTGCTGCCCAAGACGGTATGCGACCGATAGTAGAGTTGATGTTTGTCGATTTTTTCGGCGTTTGCTTCGACGCTATTTATAACAATATGGCGAAAAATAATTACTTTTCCGGAGGGCAGGTCAAGGTGCCTATGGTGATCATGACCTCCACTGGGGGTGGGTATTCCGATGGTGGTCAGCACTCTCAGTGTCTCTATGGGACATTTGCCCATCTACCAGGCATGAAGGTCGTTGCGCCCTCAAACGCTTACGATGCAAAGGGCTTGATGACTGCCGCTATACGCGACGACAGTCCGGTCATTTTTATGTACCACAAAGGATTGCAGGGTATGGGCTGGCTTGGTACTGAACCTGGCGCGACAGTGCACACGCCCGAGGAGTCTTATGAGGTAGAAATAGGCAAGGCCAAGGTAGTCCGTGAGGGAACTGATGTCACCATCGTCGGTTTAGCGATGGGTGTTCACAATGGCCTGAAGGCGGCAGATCAGTTGGCGGCGCGTGGGATTAGCGCGGAGGTGGTAGACCTTCGATCACTGGTACCCCTTGATCGAGCGACGGTCATTAACTCAGTCAAAAAAACTGGCCGGTTAATTGTCGTCGACGAAGACTACCAAAGTTATGGCGTGTCAGGCGAGATCATCACCAGCGTGGTCGAGCATGATTACAGCATTATGCGCGCCGCGCCTAAACGGGTTGCCTATCCCGATGTACCGATCCCTTTTGCGCGTCCAATGGAGCAGTTTTGCCTGCCCAATGCTGAGAAAATTGTTGCTGCTTATGATGCAATGTGATCTATACAAGCGTTAATGTTATTAGAAGATACTGGAATAATTGATGGATATTAGAATTTCTGACGATATATTGGATGACGATGCAGAGGCTGTGATTACTGTTTGGTTTGTCAATTCAGGGGAGCATATTATAAAAAATGCACTGATGGTCGAAATTATGGCGGCCAAGGTGCAATATGAAATGGTGGCCCCCGCAAGTGGCGTTTTGAACATTGTTTCTGGTGTCGACGCAGTAGTGCGTAAAGGCGACGTCATAGGCAGCATTAGCTAACGATAATAAATAAGAGGAGATTGACCATGGAAAGCACAGTGCACTGGTTGTTGGAAGTGTCAGTTAATGAGGGTCAACTGGATGCCTTTAAAGAGCTGATGACTGAAATGGTGGCGGCTACGAAAAACGAGCCCGACACGTTGATTTATGAATGGTACTTTAACGAAGACCACAGTACCTGCCAAATAAACGAACGCTACCGAGACTCGGCGGCGACCATGGTGCATTTGCAGTCATTTGGGGGGTTTGCGGTGCGCTTTATGGCGGCAGTGACACCTGTTAACTTTATTGTTATGGGTAATCCAGACAGCGCCGTTCGCGAAGGCTTAGCCGGCTTAAACCCAAGCTATCTTCTTTTGGAAGCTGGGTTTTCACGATAGGCTTAGCTGCCGGATTTATTTTTACTCGCGACAGAGTCACCCAATAAATCCGGCAGTTTATAGGTACTTGCAATACCCCTTCTCGAACAAGCTTAAATTACGCTAGCTAACCATTCGTGTCTAAAACTTCGAAATAATATCTCCACCAGAGAACTGTCATAACAATTGTATGTGTCGCTCATAGCGCGTTACATTCCATAGTCGGATAACTGCTTACGCTAAATCGTGCTTATAGATTGAGGGCTTCTATCGCTGTTATGACCATCACAAGCCGATAAGTTTTCGCGAGTGTAGGTGCACTAGGCGTTTGGCGGTCGAGTGATAAAAGTATGCTTATCACCCGACCTTTCGATTCGATTACTTTATTTGTCTTTCAGCTTAAAAGCGACGACAGCATCGCCCTTATCCGTGCCCATAGACACATGCCCTCCAGCAGGAATTACTACGTACTGACTGCCAGTAGTAGGCGACACAAAGCTCATCGGTCCGGCTTGGCCGCCGGCGGGCAAAGCACCGCGCCACAGTTCCGCACCAGTTTCACTGTTAAATGCTCGCAGGTAGTTATCGATGGTACCCGCGACAAACGTTAGCCCACCGCGGGTTACTGCGGTCCCGCCAATATTGAACACCCCCGTTGGGAAAGCCAGCCCCAGAGGCGCATGACCATCAGTAGTCCCCAGTGGCCGCTCCCAGATTTTCGCGCGCGTTTTTAGGTCGACCGCGGTCAACCTGCCCCAAGGCGGTTGGTGACAGGGAAATCCGAGGGGCGATAAAAATGCGTTACTACTTATGCCATAAGGAGTTCCCAATAGAGGCCAAATAGCGCCTTTTCCTTTGGCCGCACCCTTAGCCACTTCATCCTTGGCCTCAGTCCCCCAAAGCCGAGCACCCATTTGGTCTATCTCTTCGCGACTGTACATAATTTGTAAAAAGGGCATGCCCGTGCTGTTAATCAACAAGAGTTGGCGCTCTGGATCGACCGATGCGCTACCCCAGTCAACCGCGCCAAAGTTACCCGGATCTTGAATCGTACCCTGCAAACTCTGTGGGGTAAAAAGACCCTCATAACGTCGTTTTTTAAATTCAATGCGACACCAGAGTTGGTCAAACATTGTGCTGCCCCACATCTTGGACTCACTGAGATCCTCAGGTGCGAAACTTGGAAAGCCCACGGAAAAGGGCTGAGTCGGAGATAGCCACTCACCTTCGACTGGGTTTTGCGGGACAGGTTTTTCTACCACTTCGGTCAATGGCTCGCCGGTACGTCGATCGAGAATAAATATATCGCCCCGCTTAGTCGGAAGTATCAGAGCGGGTGCAGTACTGCCATCATCGAGAGGGAAATCGACTAATACCGGCTGTGAGCCTGCATCATAATCCCAAATGTCATGATGGACAGTTTGAAAACTCCAACTGACATTACCTGTAGCAGCTTCCAGCGCCACTACAGAACTGGGATACCGGTCCTGCTCTTCCGTTCTAAGACCGCCAAAAAAATCCGGAGGCACATTACCTGTGGGTAAGTATACTAGCCCGAGCTCTTCATCGACGCTCATAACTCCCCAGACATTGGCTGTATTTGGAGGATAGGCCTCACCCTCTTTCAAGGGCGCATGGGCAACATCCTGAAGCACATCCCAGGCCCATGCCAGAGCACCTGTGTGGACGTTATAGGCCCTCACTACGCCGGGCGGCTGATTGGTAGACTGGTTATCCATTATAAAAGACCCGACCACCGCAATATCACCAATGACCGCTGGCGGAGAACTGACAAAATGGTGCCCGGTCAACACGTCACCGAGCCCTTCGGATAGATCAACTTCACCATTAATCCCAAAGTCAGAGCATCGCGCACCGGTTTTGCTATCTAATGCTATCAATCGGTCATCAACAGTGCCCATCAATAGTCGACTGGCACAAAAGTCATTTGATTCGAGAGTTTGGTGGTAAGCAAGGCCTCTGCAGACAAAAAATGGGACCTTATCCCGATTGACCTGAGGATCATGTAACCAGTTTTGTGAACCGGTGTCGCCATTGAGGCTGAACACACGATTGCTAGGAGAGCAGAAAAACAGATCGCCTCCAATCTCGATTGGAGTCGACTGAAACGTCATGGCAGTCGCTGCATCCTCCTCTGTATGAAATGTCCAAGCAACCTCAAGATCAGCAACATTATCGCGATTAATTTGCTCAGCTGAACTGTAGCTATCGCCACCCGCTGAAGCGCCATAATGGGTCCATTTCGGGTCATCAGCCTCGCCCTCAAGGACATAATCAGCCGCTGTCGACGGGACGAACTGGGCGTTCCCTAACGCTATCAAAAGGGTCAGCACCATGGCACCAAAAATCACGGGGGTAGCCAGCCAAGCGCGTGAACTTAACTGCAGGTGCTGTTTAATCTGAGGGATCAAAAACCCCAGTAATATCCCGAAAGGTACTGCCACCCGAGGCAAGAGAGCCCAGAGATCAAGCCCGCTTTCAGTGACAGCCCAAACCAGCGTCAGTAAAGCGAATAAACAGTAAAGCCAGTACCCAGCAATGTCGCCACGCCACACCCAACGGCCGCTAGCAATAAAAACTAGGCCTGCTAATAGATAGTAGATCGACCCTCCCAACAACATTAACTGCACGCCACCGACGGTAATAATGACGCCTACTGTGATTAAAATGAGCGCCATTAAGCGGGCAGTAACATTGTTTGTCATAGCGCGGTAGAGTTTGGAGAGAAAATCATTTTTATATGACATTAAAATGCGCCTATTAAATATTAGTTGAATATGATTCAAAGAATACATTATTTGCACTCGACAACATAGCATTAGGATGTTTTGATCAGCCTTAAGTAACGGTTATATGACGCAGATAGAGCCCATACTCACAAAAAACTGTGCCCTGGGCTCTGGGCCGAACGAGGAATAGCCAGTTGGTCCGCTCCTAACATTAAAACTCTAACTCCAGCTGGCATTTAACCACCCGCGTTTCGTGATTCCCGGCATTCTGGCTACTGCCGACTGTAAAGGTTCATTTCATCGCAAATTGGGCCATTTCCCGAATGGTAATAAGCATGACCCTACAAATCCACAACTGACTATCTATTTCGTCCATGGGATGCTCACCCCCATTCAATGGCTTACAACTGCTGGGCTTCAGCAAGCACAGCGAGGTTTTTTTCTGGAACATATATTGGTCATCCGATTTATTTGGCAGTAGTATTGCAGTTCGTATATTAGGAAGTAGGTGCATTGGTCATTCGTGACATGAGTGGCTCCGAATTCTTTTGGTGATGTTGACGAAATAGTCGCCTACCCGAGGAGACTCACTATAAAGGCCAATTTCTAATAATTAAGACGACTAGAACTAAATCTTTGGCCATGCCAATAGAGGTTAATAAAATATGTCCGATCGACTTCGCTTTACCCTAATCCCCCTGCTGTGCCTTATCTTGAACGGCTGCAATATAGAAACCTCTTCACTGGATGAGTCCACGCCTGGCAACACCTACGACAACTGGGCAGCGCATGGCTTTACCTCAAAAGAACAGCGATTCTCACCATTGACCCAAGTTAACCGGAATTCGGTTTCGAAGCTGGCGTTAGACTGGCATTACGAGTTTGACACCAACCGAGGCCAAGAGGCTACGCCGCTCGCGATCGACGGCGTCATCTACACCACGACAGCCTGGAGTAAAGTCTTCGCCCTGGATGGTACTACTGGGAAGCTACTCTGGTCATATGACCCCAAAGTGCCGGGTGAAGCCGCGGCCAAAGGTTGTTGTGACGTTGTCAATCGGGGAGCTGCCTATGCCGATGGTCGAATATTCGTAGGTACGTTTGATGGCCGATTGATAGCTCTCGACGCCAAAACAGGGGTGTTACTGTGGAGCACGGTCACCGTTGACCAGACTAAGCCCTACTCTATCAGTGGTGCTCCACGCGTGGCGAAAGGCAAGGTTTATATCGGTAATGGCGGTGCAGATCTAGGCGTTCGTGGCTATGTCAGTGCCTATGACACGGTATCAGGCGACCTAGTGTGGCGTTTCTATACTGTGCCTGGCGATCCAAAGAATGGTCCCGACGGCGCCGCCTCAGACGACATCATGAAACGCTTGGCGTCCAATACCTGGTCAGGTGATGAATACCTGAAATATGGCGGTGGTGGCACCGTGTGGGACTCCATTGTCTACGATGAAGAATTTGATCAACTCTATATTGGTGTTGGTAACGGTTCACCCCTTAATCATGTTTTTAGGTCCGAGGGTAAAGGTGACAACCTTTTCATATCATCGATCGTCGCCCTAAACCCCGATACTGGCGCCTACATTTGGCACTACCAAGAGGTACCCGGAGAAACTTGGGACTACACCGCTACCCAACAGATCACTCTGGTCGACCTAGAAGTTCAGGGTAGCGTTAAAAAAGTGATCATGCATGCCCCAAAAAATGGATTCTTCTACATCATTGATCGCTCGACAGGAAAGCCTTTATCCGCCGAAAAGTTTGCCCCTGTCAACTGGGCTTCTCACGTTGACCTAGAGACGGGTCGCCCACAGGAAACCGAGGGCGCCAGGTATGAAAAGGGCCCCTTTGTTGCGGTCACTGGCGGCGCCGGCATTCACAACTGGCACCCCATGTCGTACAGCCCAAACACAGGACTGGTTTACTTGCCCATTCAAGAACTGCCATTTGTCTATGTTAGCGAGGACCCTAACTACCGCGTTAATCAGCTCAATCTTGGCTATGAACTATTTGATGAGCCACTGCCCCAAAGTCCCGAGGGTATTGCGTCGGTAGAAGCCATTCTGACCGGAAACCTACTAGCCTGGGACCCAGTAAAACAAAAGCCAGCGTGGAAAGTCGACTACCCCAAATCCTACAATGGCGGCACTATGGCAACCGCTGGAGAACTGGTGTTTCAGGGTACCGCAGAGGGATTTTTCAACGCTTACGATGCCTATACCGGAGAAAAGTTGTGGTCGATAGCGACTGGATTGCCGATCTTGGCTGCACCGGTGACCTACGCAATTAACGGCCGACAATATGTGGCGGTTATGGCAGGTAACGGTGGCGCGCTTGCTCTTTCCATGCCCAACTGGCAAGGACCAAAAAAATATCCCAATGGCCGGTTGATGGTGTTCGCCTTGGATGGCAACGCGACATTGCCGGTTGACGATATGACCCCGATGCCACTGCAAAGCCCCAAGGTAGTATGGGACGTGGAACAGGTCAAGCTAGGCAAATCACTGTTCGCCTATAACTGTGCCGCCTGCCATGGTGCCGCAACACTGTCCAGCGGTGTACTGCCCGATCTCAAACGATCCATAGCAGTCACACAGTCAGAAATCTGGCAGGCGATTGTGATCTCTGGTGCTTACAAAGACCGTGGCATGCCAAGTTTTGCCAAAGCGATCACACCAGATGGGGCCGAACTTATTCGCGTCTATGTGGGTAGCGAGTCACTACGAATTCAGGGCAAGACCAAAACCGCACCGTAAGGAGAGTAACTGATGCCATGACTGGATGTTATGTGTCTACCTTGAAGACGACTGAGGATCTACGGCTAATCTAGCGTAGGTCTTAGCTCGGCGGATATTGTTGGTTAGGTTAGCGCGCAGCGTCGGGAATAGCTTGAATTTTTACCTTACCGCTTTTTCAAAACCAGCACTGAAGAATTTTTTCACATAACTTATTATCAGCTCAATATCAGTTGAACTACACAGACCATCTGACTGGTGGTCGATCAGTTGCGTGTCCAAGCACAAATTAATATTGGCTGTTTGTAAAAAGTAAAAACCCCAATGAACAGAGGCCTCGGGCACACCGGGTACACTGCGTTTAAACTCTTCAAAGAAAGCGTGATTAACCGAGTCATATTTAAAGAATGTTTTTGCGTAATCACTTGACGCTGACTCGCTGGCCAAGTGCGCTAAAAGACGAACATAATTTCGCCAGCCAGGGCCAGAGTTAAGATGACGCTCTAGGCAAGGACGCATGTAGGCCTCGATCAAAACACTGAGTGGCAGCGGCTCTTGATTGTAGGATGCTAGCTCGCGACGAAGTGAGACCAGCATATCCTTCATGTGCTCTTCGGCACGACGGTCTACTACTGCCTGTAGAACCTCATATTTGGTACCAAAATGATAGTAGCATAGTGATATGCGCGAACCCGACAAGCGCGTAATGTCTCGCATCGAGGTACCATAAAATCCAAATTCGGCAAATAGCTGTTCCGCTGCATCGAGAATCCGCCTCTTTGTTTCGAGTGATCTTTTTTGATTCGTTTTACCGCTGACAGCAGGCTTTGAAGACATAAGGGTAGATTCTCAGAGTTATCAAAATATCATCCTGACGACGACACCTAAGCTTGATTAATGGAATAGAATTATAGCTCAACAGGCTAAAGTTGAGCAACAATACCAATAAAAATGGTAACGCGTAGCCCACGTTCCTATAGCGCCTTATGGATCACCAATGAGATACGGGGGGGGGGGTACCTATTCCTTCATCAAAAAGGTATTTTAAAGAGTCCTATTTTCATCCCTCTACTATGACTGCCAAATAATCCCCAGTGAAAAGCAGACACCTAATCTATGAGCTTTAAAATACTAGACGGCCAGCCATCCTAGCATCAGACGAAAGCAACACTCTGAGCGCAGCACCCTTACAACGATGTTATGTGAACGAGAACAATGACTGAATACTGAGGCATCCGGCACTATTAGCAGGCTACCTCTGGTTACAGGGCTAGGGGCAAGATCGTCTAGCTGGCGACAAACTGATAAACTGCCCCTTAGAATTAAGCTGCCGTCGATTTCTAAAAAGGCTTGACAAAGATTATGCTGCGGCAAAAGAATCTAGGATTGCCAGACAAGCAGCATCCATTGGCACCAGATCCACGTATCAACTAATAGGATAACTAAAAAAATGAGCGCCAACATATGACGTTTAAAAGGCTATTTCTGATCTTGCTATTGGTAACTTCATCCTTTTCTCAGGGGGCTGATATTAGGTCCACAGCGCCAAGAAACGTCGGCATGTCGGCCGAGCGACTTGAGCGCATTACAGAACTTATGCAAGAGTCTGTAGCCAATCAAACCATTGCCGGTAGCGTCACCCTAGTCGCCCGAAAGGGTAAGGTTGTGCACTTTGAGGCGGCCGGTCTATTGGACTTAGACACCGGACAAGCCATGCAGAAAGACTCTTTGTTTCGTATCTACTCAATGACAAAACCGATTACCAGTGTCGCTGCTATGCTGTTATTTGAGCAGGGTAAATTTCAGTTGGATGATCCTATTGCTAAGTATTTGCCCGAATTTAAGGATGTTAAAGTGCTAGTCAATGACAGTCTTGTGGAAGTGGATCATGCGCCAACTATTCGTGAGCTGATGACCCATACCGCCGGCCTCAGTTACGGGATTTTTAGCAATACCGAAATAGATCAACGTTATCGAGAGACCCTATTTGGTGATTCTGCCATGGTAGACGTCACTCAATTGAGCGGCGATGCTGCGCAAACCAACGTCAAAGATCTCAATGGAATGTCTCAAAGCCTAGCCAAGATACCCCTGCGCTATCAGCCCGGATCGCAATGGGTATACAGTCTCTCAGTAGATATTTTGGGCCGTCTGATTGAGGTAATCTCGGAACGGTCACTGGATCAGTTTTTGCAAGAGCAGATCTTTGACCCGCTGCAGATGGGAGACACTTTTTTTGAAATACCTGAAGCGAAAATTTCACGGTTTGGAACTAACCATAGCGTCGACAAAACGGGAAAACTTATGGTTATCGATCGGCCATCCTCAAGCCCCTTTAGTCATTCGGTGTCACTATTCTCTGGCGGTGGCGGCCTGATTAGCAGCACCATGGATTACCTACGCTTCGCCCAGATGCTGCTTAATGGCGGCGAACTCGATGGCGTTCGACTGCTGAGCCCAACCACCGTTGCGCTGATGCAGCGCAATCAACTGACTGAAACCAGTTCGAACGGCTACAGCGATAGTGCCAGCGCCACCGGGGCTATTGGCTTCGGATTGGGCTTTGGCCTAATCACTGGCGAGCAAAAGCTCTCGGCAACCGAAGTGGGCGCATACAGCTGGGGTGGATTAGCGGGGACATTATTTTGGGTTGACCCAACCCATGAGATGATTGCAATATTAATGATACAGCGTGTGTGGAGCCCAGAAGTGCTCAGATCTAGATTTCGAAATCTGACCTACCAAGCCATTGCAGAAATGGACTAAATCCTGATCGCAGAGGAAGTGATTTAGAGACGCTTGATTACTCCTCGGCAGCCGATTATTGTTTGAGGATAGAACATCATTGGGCCGCACAAAAAAGCTTTTTACCAAGCGGTTATTACAACAGCTTATAAAGCGCCGACGAAAGTTGATTGGCAGTTTTATAAAGATTGGTCATGCCGTGTTGCTGGTTATTGAGAAAGGCAAATCCGAGACCCTTTTGCTTATCACCAAAGGTCATTTCACCACCGATACCCGAGTG